>CEUA01094679.1_pt1 | contig 19143 bp, 14 predicted proteins | sample 361541 | NCBI WGS metagenome assembly CEUA01 (sample SAMEA2623079, study PRJEB7988) | marine metagenome | isolation source: saline water (ENVO:00002010), including
CCCCCTTACTCGTGCAAGTATCTTCCTAGAAATAGACTCGGACAATTCAATCGGGGACCCATTGCATGAAATTCCTGACTCTGATGTAATTATCACAGAACCAATGGATATACCGAGGCCTTCCAATGTCCTTATCTCTGTTGAGTCAAAGGCCAATATTTCAACTACTGATTCGGACCCTGGGGGGATATTTAGGATCGGCAGTAGCAGGCCCTCCCTGGATGTTTCAACGGATCTCTCAATTAATGGTATTCTCTTTCCCGAGGGAGTGAATTCAGGGTAGCCAAGCATCCTGTCTATGGCAGATTCTAACTCTGGACCCATGTCATGCTCCATCTTACAAGCTGCTTCATTGATATCTCCTGTATATCCAATGACTTCTGATAGAAGTATCTCCAGCAGGCACTCCCTCCTCTTGACTCTGGCTGCCTGTTGAAAACCTAGTGGGGTTAGTCTGGAGCCTTTGTACGGGATGTGAGTAACTAAGTCTCTGGAAGCGAGCCTCTGGATCATCTCAGATACCGATGCAGGGCTAACAGATAGCAATTCGGCTAATTGTGTTGTTTTTAGAATGGCGTCTGGGGTTGAGTCGTAGAACTCGAACATTCTCTTCAAGTACATCTCCTCGAACTCACTCAACTCGATCATTGGATATCCTCCTCATTCAATGCCATGAATTCGACCCTACATGCAGGACATCTGGACATCACAGGCCTCTTTTCTATGGGTACTTTCAACCTCTGTTCGCAGGAAGGGCAACTTAGAATTTCCCCGGAGGATTTTGAGATTTGGATTTCATTTGATTTTTCGGATTGCGGGGATTCCTCGTTTGGGCCACTTGAAGTGTTATCTTCAGTATTATTTTCAGAATCCCCGACTTCTTCACCGACTCTGAATTGAGTAGTGCAAGAAGGGCATTTCACAGCTCCGACATGGCTTGCCGGAACACTGAGCTTTTGATTGCATGATGGGCAGGGAACCTCCCTTTTCTGGACCTCCATCCTCCTCTCAATCCGGGATTCCCTACGAATTTGGAATGTTCCATCGGACTCAGTTGAGGGTGTTTTCTCTGAAATTACCCTCCACAATGCTAGAACGACCATTACAACAACTAATCCGATAACTGACCCCAGTAATGCCGCAGATGTATCAAACGGCAGAGAGAAAGGATCTGGCGGTGGTTCCCTTGTCTGTATCTGGATACTTTGGATAGCAGAGTGGTCTCCTGAGACCCACATTACCTCTACTATGGCATCTCCATCGTCTGGCCACATGGGAATAATCAGTGAATAACTAGATTCTGTTCCAGCGGAAATAGGCAATGTTTGGTCGCTGGACAGGACAAGTCCGTCGGACTGTCTGGATGCCGAAATTGTTCCTTCTAAAGATTCTGAGTTTCCAGAGTTTCCAATGCTGCAGTCAATAATGAGTGACTGTCCGGGAATTGCTATCTCTGGCAGGGTTGTGCACGAGTAAACAGAAGGCGAAACAAGCGGAACTGATACTTGATATTCAATATCCGTATCAGAAAATGTTGTCCATCCAACTGGAACAATAGAGAATTTGATTGAGTCGGCATCCGGATTGCCAAAGGCGAATGATAGGTCCCTGATTCCATGAGAAAGAGTTGCAGAGTGGACTTGAGTGCCCCTTGGCACACCCATATCCTGCATCTCAGCAATTATCTCGACATCTCTAGATGGGCCATCTGAAAGTAGCACAGATATGCCCACATGAAGGCCTTCTGAAAGAGTCCATATCTCGCTGGAGATGATGATTTCGAGTGTTTGGGGAGGAAGTGACTCAATCAACAAGGTTCCAGATAGTTCCTCACTGACCGCATTACCTGGACTCAATATTTCCCACTCTATCTCGATGTGTCCAGATTGGTTCAGAGAAAACGTAGTAGAAACCTCCCTACTGGAGCCGGGACTAATTATGACACTTTCACCGGAAACATTGGCACTCCAGTTCTGCGAAGAAAGAATCATTGAAACCTCTCCTGACAAGTTCCCTTGGTTGTGGACTAGGATCGAGGCCATGATTGAGTCTCCCACATGTGCTGGCTCACCCACAATCGCCACATCTGCGGAACCAGCTGGTGTGAAGGAGGCCGATGCTGAGTCATTTGAGTGGTCGGATGAAAAAATGGCCCTGTTTGATAGAGAATCGTGGTTCTGACCCACTAATCCACAAACTGGGGAGAAACAGAATAGTGATGTGGTCAATAACGCAACCAATATTGTGCCAAGGGGGCTGAAAATGTATCTCTCTGGCTCCTCCCCCATAGTATTGGCTCAGAAAAGGGGCCGTATCAATCAAACCCCTGTCAAGGTCACATAGTGACCTTTAACCGACTGTCCCGGCTGGCCCGGATGCATTATGGACATCGAGGGACTATTGAGGGTCAAACCCGAGGAGCTCGCCAAAGGTCTGCTGGCAAGATGGAAAGTCCTTGATGAACAACTTCCTGGTGTTATCAGGAACCTTGAGGCGGAAGAAGACACTCTTTCGCCCAAGGTTGAGAGGGCCGTCAATTCTCATAAATTGGCTAATGAGGCCGTCTCGGAATTGAAGATGGAGAGGAACGCACGTCAGAAGGAGGCTCGAGCATTGCTGACCACAGTTCGAAAATACGGCGACAGGCTTTCTGAATCGGGTGGAATGGTCAATCTTGATCCTGGCTGGAAGAAAGAGAAGCTGTTCGAGGAGCTTGATGAAATTGAGTCTCAAATCGAGACATCCGCACTTGATCACAAGTCAGAAGGGAAGTTGATCACCCGGAGAAAAAGGCTGATCGAGCAGAACGAGAAATGGCTTAAAGAACGCAAAATTGCAAATCCAGAGATGTCCAAATATGTGGAAGCCAGGAGAGAAATGGTGGAAAACTTCAGAGAGTCTGAGAAAGCTCATACCAAAATGCTGGACACGGTAATGAAGGCGCAGCCACTTTACGAGAAGAAGGCCATTCTCCAAGATGAAATTAGGGATGTGCGCAGGCAGCTAGACAGGGCCAAAGAGCTGTTGTCACAGTCATCTAGAGCTATTGGGCATTGGGAGAGACGTCTTGATGAGGGGTTTGGAGAAATTGGATCAGGACATGATGATCTCTTGGCGGACATGCATAGAGTGATGTCGGGGGGAGCCTCATCTTTCTCCAGGAAGAAGAAGCCAAAGATTCGAGAGGGGGAAGAGGAATGAGTGATTCAAAAGGGACATTCTCCTTTGAAGACCTAGAGGAATTGGATGGCCATGAATTACAGGATATGTTCGGTAACCTAGAGAGGCAGGTTCGTTTACTAGATAGGCAGAAAGGTGACCTTAGGGAAGAGCGTTCAGATTTGGTGAGTCAAGTCAAGATCCTCCGTGGAGCAGTGGGGCAAATAGAGGGGGCTAATTCTGAAAGGAGGGATTTGCTTAGAAAGTTCCACGAAATAAGGAAAACAGCGGATAAGTCCAGGACTAAAAGGGACCGGGTAAACGTGCTTATCCCACCTCCAGTAGATGTCCTACAAGAGTGGCTCTCAGAGACATACAAGAGGCTGACAACAATTGACAATGACCTTACAGCTGTCCCAACACTGCCAAGGGAGTTGGATGCATTCAGGAGGTTCTTTGAGATTCAGGCCTCCATAGTGATGAAGGCTGAGTCAGAGACTGCCCATTCCGAATATGTCAGCAGTGTGAAAAAAATGAAGGAGCTTACTTCTAGACTAGACAAGGGCAAGAAAGATCACAAAGCTGTGACGAGTAAGGCCTCCGAGAATTCTGGTGTTGATGCCGATGGAATTTCAAGAAAAGAGGTCAGAAAAACTAGTAACAGGATTTCGAAGATTGACAAAAGGCTTGACCGCATTGACACTGAAAGAAAGGAGCTCAGAAAAGAGCTTGGAAGAGTGAAGGCTTACCGGAGAATAACGGGTGGAAGGAATAGAAAGGTACGTTTCTCGGAAATAAAGGACAAGGCAAAATCGGGAGGGACCCTTAGCACCATTGAACTGGATGCCTTGTTGGGCTCAGGAAGTCTTTCTGAGCTCGCTTCGTCGGAATCAGAATCGAGTGAGCGAAAGCCTGACTCAAGGCAGCCCGGCCGGAAGAAGAGGCGTCTGGGAGTATCCAGGAGAGGCCCAAGGAAGGGAAACCTCGCCAGTAAGAGAGAGGATTAGGAAACGACTCCCTGCTATGGCCTTATATGGAGCCTCAATTTCGGTAATATGGAGGAAATACTGTGGAATACTCGGAAGTACGAGAGTTGTTCCGTCCTTTGAGCCAATCTATGGAGTCGGATCTAGATGGCAGAAAGGAAGTTAGAGATGAGTTCAACGCCAAAGTTAGAACTTATCTAGACAGCAGGAATGAAGTTAATCGCCAAGTCAAAGAGCTGATTTCCGAAGTTCGAAGTCAAAAGGAAATCAGAGACTTGGCGAACTCCAAGGTAAAGGAATTGAAGATTGTTAGGTCTGAAAGGTCCGATGAATTGAAGATTGTAAGAACCGATCTCAGATCTAAATTGGCGGAGGCTGAAGAGACTGGGAAACGTGAGAAAGGACCTTCTGGCCCCCCACCCTCGAAAATCAAGGCCACGATGGATGCTATGGAAAGGAAATACGAGAGGGGCGGTTTCACTGGAGCGAGCGAGAAGAAGTTCTTCAGGGAAATGAAAAGACTGAAGCAAGAATTGAATGAAGCTCGGGAGAAGAACAAAACTAGTGGTGGTTTGGGTGAACTCAAATCAATGGTTAGGAATGCTGAGAGGCAACAGGAAGACGCCCACAAAAAAGTGGAAAGAGCTGTTTCAGAAGCCCAGGAAGCACACGATCTGATGGTAGAATTATCTGATGAAGTCGACAGACTGAGGGAGCGTGCCAACTCTGCTCACTCGGGGCTTACTAAGTCGAAAAAGGAAGCGGATGCCCTTCACAATCTGTATATTGTTTCACTAAGATGCATTCACTCAATGCAGGACGTTATGAAGGCCATTGATGCCAGAGAAGGGGGTTACGTAGACGGAGAAAGTAAGACCGAAGTTACAGACTTGATGTCCCGACTGATGTCGGGAGACACATTGTCGACTGATGAACTAATGGCCCTCCAGAGGAATTAATTGAAGGGGTAAGTTCTGCCATTTCCACCATGCAATACCACTCTTTCCCTTCCTGGCGACTCTACAATCCACCCGGGCATCCCAATGAATACTCGGGATTTCTTCAATGAATCTATGTCTGCTCTCCACCATTGCAGCATGATACTCCTAACTGGCCCATCTTTCGACTCGTCGTCGTCCTGAATTTTCCTATCCAGAATAGATGGCAACTCCTCCATAAGTGAGGATTCGTCCCTCCACATTGAGCTTGGGGGATCTATGGTCCTAATTCGGATATTATTGTCATCTAGTGGCACCTCATTAATGCTCACTGAGGATGCCCATGGATCTTCTATTACTTCCCAATCGGAATTTAGTCCTTCACCATCTGGCCCGATTAGAAAACCGCTTATTTTCCAAAGTGCCACTTTGAGAAGAACAGGCGATGTCATAGATCCTTCCCGACCTGACTGTATGAGCCATGAGTCGAGGCTCACTATTGCAGGCATGACGAGAGAATTCTCATCGTGACCCCCTACTCGGTCGGAAGAAGGTTCTGTATTTTCCTCTGGCTCGATAGTCGGCGCCCTGGCCACAAGCTCACCTGAAATTACTGCATCTCCAATCCATCTGGATAGCACCTCTGGGCCCCAAATAACCAGTTCGACGCCATGTGGTGTATCGTCCTGACAACCATCGGGAAGTTCTCTCTCACTGAGTATCCAGTTTTTCCCGATGGGGGCATCTACACACCACCTTTCGAAATCAGCTCTCGACAACGGCATCATTCCCGACTCTATATGCCACACGTGGACATTGGTTTCTGATATCCCACCACCAATCTCAGGAGTCTTCTCAGCTATTCCCAGCAGGACAAATTCAGGAATTTCTACATGTTCAGCAGTGGTTTCCAGCCTAACCCCCCTAGATGAGAGTAGAGCGCGGACTGCGTCTTCCATGTGGTTAGGGAGGGGTGACACGCTTGAACAGTACCGTATGAGTACATCGACAGTAGCAATAAACTACGACTATTGGGAAATCCGGTTAGAGATTTGATTGCAATGATAGCAAATCGCTCTGGCCCGGATCGACTACACACAGTGCGCTGACGGGGAATGGCTTTGCACAAGCAGCACCTAGTTGCCTATTTACTAGGTTGACTCTGTGGACTGTCATCCCGGGATGGCTCTCAGAGATATTTTCAATGAACTTCTCAGGACAGTTCGCGGCCACGATTACCAATCTAGCCTCTCCCTTAGCGCACGCGCCCATGGTCTCTCTCTGACCAAACACGATTTTTCCAGTGTTCAAGCTCTGCTTAAGATTTCTAGCCAAGTCCATCTTGATTCCTCCTATGCCTCATCTGGTATGTAGAACAAGTCCACGCTACCCGTCCCAAGTGCTATTGGCTGTCCGACGACAATATTCTCAGTAACTCCTCTGAGTTCGTCTCTCTCACCAATAATTCCTGCTCTTAGCAAGTGGGTAACTGTAACCTCGAAAGCCGAGCGAGCCAATATGCTGTGCTTGGTACCGCTTACTCCATGCCTACCTATCGCCCTTACTTCACCTTCGCTAGTCATGACGTCAGAGACCATCAGAAGATGTCTGACATCGACATCCAATCCAGCCCCTTCGAGAGTGTCGCTCATCTCGTTAATTATTGCCTGCCTAGCTGCCTCTATTCCCAGGTAAGAGTGAATCTCATTGATGTTGTTTGTGTAAGTCCTTGCGCGATCTATTCCTGCGAATTCACTCACCTTGGCAAGGTTTGACCCTATGGTAGAGATGTAATACTCGCCGTTCTCACCCGCCTGGACATTTGCCCTCTCTATTCCTCTGATTCCCTTCAACTGTAGTTTCTTTATCTTGTCTTCAAGTTGCAAAAGGTCAGTGTATGTCGGGGGATCTGTGGCTAGCGTCTCCAAGTCATCCTCCTTGGTGACGCCTGGGATTATCTTCAATTCCTTCGGCTTGTCATCTGAATCGGCCTGAATGAACAGCCTAAGGGCCCTCTGAAGCTTGTCCCTAACTTCGGCTCCTGTCATATTCTTCAGCCTCATGTTGGCGTTGTGTAGTTTCAGGCTAAGGTAACGCTGGGCTACCTCGACATCGATATTTGCTATGTCGCTGGTTTTTGTTGCCTCTAGTCCGGCAGCAATTCCCCTGACTAACTTCTCATTGGTTCGGAGGGGCTTGCCTTTGGAATTTAGTTCCTCTAGGAAAATTCTCATCGTAGGAGTATTGGGCACCTTACGGGCATCGACAATTTCGATAATCCTTGGAAGACCCTGTGTAACGTTAACCGTAGCGACACCCGCATAGTGGAATGTTCTCATGGTCATCTGCGTGCCAGGCTCCCCTATTGACTGGGCGGTGGTGATTCCCACGGCCTCGTGGGGATCTGCTTTGGACCTCCTGAGAGATGATCTCGCAGACTGAATGACCTTTCTTGCCTTTGCAGGAGTAATCTTGGAGTCTCCACGGGATCTTATTCCCTCGGTCAGGTCTGTGAGCATCCTAGGAGTCAGAACAAGTCCTTCTCCCTCGCATGCGGTGGCGAGTTGGGCATAAATTTCGTCATCGTGATCGATGTCCTTCATTACCTGAACCATCTTGGTTTCCGGATCATAGGTCTGCAGTGGCATCATCGACTTCCGCCTTCGGCGTGAGGCGGCGGACTTTCTTCGTACAACCGTCTTCTCTGTCGAGGCGGCGGCGGCCCTAGATGACTTGGAAGACGCGGCCATCAGATCGTGTATCCTCTGAGCGGTTCCTGAGTCGATTCCGCATATCTGGGCTATTTGTCCTGCGGTGAGGACCTTGACATCGTCCCACTTCCTATCATCTGCCAGCTTGTGAGCATATTCCTCATCTATCTGGAGATCCATCAGTTTCTTCTTGGTTGCACTCTTGACTACCATCAGTTAACACCTCCCAATGCATCGTCTAGAACCTTGGAAACGTCAAACGGCATTCCCCCTCGGCTACGTGCTGGATCGACTCCGTCCTCTCCGTATTCGAACTGTATGATTCTGTCGGCAGTATTCCTAACCGAACCCATGCCATCATTCGCGACCTTCAAGTCGTCCATGGCATTGATTAGCCTTCTTTGCATGTATCCAGACTTTGCTGTTCGGACCGCAGTGTCGACTAGAGACTCCCTTCCAGATACCGAGAGCATGAAGAACTCGGTCGGTTCCAGACCCCTCTTGAATGAAGATCCGACGAATCCTTTCTCCTGAGCGCCCTTTGCATTACGAGGGAAGTGCGCCAGTACACGGTCCTGATATCCTCTTTCCAGCCGCTTTCCTCTTACCTTTGGCTGACCAATTGAACCTGCCATCATTGCGAGGTTGTCCATTGAGCCTCTGGCTCCAGAGGTTGCCATCATGACAGCGGCGTTGTCGGAACCTAGGTATGACTTCGCTATGTTTCCTGATTCGGTTTTGGCCTCGTCAAGAATCATCAATATATTCTCCTCCAAGGTCTCCATAGGGGTCCTACCTGGCCTTGACTCGTACTTCCTCCCATCCTTTCCGAACTTCGCTAGCTCTTCATCCACTGCATCGCTGCCATTCTTGTTGATCTTTGCAATCTCTGACTTCGCCTCAGGAGGGAGGTCTTCATCGTCGATTCCCGTAGTGAATCCCATAGAAGTGCATATGGAAATTGTCATCCTGGTCATCCTGTCTAGGAATTCAGCACCGGCATCCGGGCCATGTGTGTGGACTACGGCATCTAGTAGCCTTCCGTCCTCAGCACCTATTCCCCTCTTGTCGATAGTTCCCGAAACATCTCCCTTGGTGACCTTCACATTATCACCAATTCTGCTGATGTAGTCTAAGTTGAATCCTTCTGGAACAATTAGGCTCAGAACGTCGCTTCCACGGTATCCGATCACCCCATTCTCCTCTACCTCTGGAGGCAGTTCCCCATCCCAGTTTGTATCTCCTAGGACCTGCATTACCAGATTCTTCGGCAGTACTCGATCGCCATGTGTAAGCAAGTAGGCTCCTGAAATGTGGTCGTGTATTCCACCGATTACGCTTCCACCGTACCTTGGAGTTATGATGTGCTCTTGGACCCTCATCAGGATCTTCGCCTCTGCTCGTGCCTCTTCGCTCTGGATGACGTGGAGGTTCATCTCGTCGCCATCGAAATCAGCATTGTAAGGTGTACAATCCGCTAGGTTGAATCTAAAGGTCTTTCCAGGCATTACCCTGACTTCGTGAACCATCATCGACATCCTATGAAGAGATGGCTGTCTGTTGAAGAGGGCGACATCGCCGTCAATCAAGTGGCGCTCCACTATGACACCAGGCTTGGGATTCCCATCCAAGTCGTGTGTGCTGAGCCTGTCCTCGACGTCGGTACTGTATGCATTGCCGTAGTCATCCTCTATTTCTGGGCTGCCACAATGAGGGCATTTGGCCTCTAGATGATCTGGGAGGTATTCCCCGGGATGCTCCATCTCCCACTTCCACCTTTGATGAATAGTGGCTCGTTGATCTCCATCGGGAAGGGGGAGCCCCCTCTCATCCTCGCCCCTAAGATTCCTAAGGGTTGAGTCCAGATCGACACCCCACTCCTCCTCCAGATCGCCAATTGAGTTTCTCCTCATTTGCCTCATTAGTTCGAGGCCTGGTAGGAAATTTGGTGCGGGCAGTACTTCATTCAAGTCAGGCCTGTATCCAGTATATGGCTCGTCGTCACTACCAGAGTGGCACTCGGGGTTAAGGCACCTGAAGCCAGACCAGATGAACTTCGTTCGATCGGTTATCCTGACTCTGAACTTGTCCCCTCTGATGATGTAATTGACACCAGGGTGGACATCTGGGCCGCGTAGAATCATCTGCCTTAGTTGCTCCCTGTTCCTACTCGTGACACGGATAGGAACGGTGAGCTCCTTGGCCGTCTGAGTGGGTATTCCGACTTCATTAATCCCCAAGTTTGGATCGGGGCTAATCACGGTTCGTGCACAGAAATTCACTCTCTTTCCTGAGAGGTTGCTCCTGAATCTCCCTTCCTTTCCCTTGAGTCTCTGTGCTAGGGTCTTTAGTGGCCTTCCAGACCTGTGTCTTGCAGGCGGTATTCCACTGGTTTGGTTATCGAAGTATGTGGTGCAGTGGTATTGCAACAGCTCCCATAGATCCTCTACAATCAGTTGGGGCGCGCCTGCGTCTCGGTTCTCCCTGAGGCGCTGGTTAATCCTAAGCACGTCAACTAACTTGTGAGTCAGGTCATCTTCGGACCTGTCCCCACTGTCCAGGGTGATGGAGGGCCTTACTGTGATTGGTGGGACAGGTAGTACCTTCATTATGATCCACTCTGGTCTTGCTGCATCCTTGTCCATGCCTAGGAAGATGAGATGTTCATCGGGAATCCTTTCCAGCCACTCCCTGATGTCTCGGGCATTGAGCTTGTGCTCACCCTTGTTCTCTTTCTTCTCCTTGAATGTCGATGGCTTGTCCAGTATTATCTTGCCCTGTTCGCTACCGCAGTGCATGCAAATTGTCCTCTTCTTGCTGGAACACTCCTTCTCTATGTCTTTGATGACATTCTTGAATTCGGAGGATCCGACGCCGTGCTTGATCATTACATCCTTTACTCTCTCCTCATAATAGTCCTGCTCCGACTTTTCTGGATCCACGGGGTGGGTTTCCGGTTTGTCGTGGAGGAGAATCTTACTGCATGTATTGCATGTGGACTTCAGAGAAGTCTTGATTAGATTGGTGAAACCAATGTGCATTACTGGCAGCTCTAGTGCGATGTGCCCAAAGTGACTGGGGCACTCGTCGTGCTTGTTTCCGCATGTCTCACATCTCACACCTGGGTCGATAACGCCCATCTTGGGGTCCATTAGTCCTTGCTTGAAGGGATGCCCGTCGTCTTTGTAGGTATCAGCGGTCTTCACCTCTACTGAGGACATTTTTCTAATTTCATTTGGATCCATCAGCGTGAACTTAATCGCCTCAATCCTCTTTGGGATCTTTGCTGCATTTCTGGCACTCATCTTCGGTCCTCCAGTTCGAGTCTCATAGCGACTCCCAAACTCTTCATCTCATCGAGAAGTAGTTTGAAAGCGTATGAAGTCTGCACAGAATGGACGTCCGCCCTGTCGCCACAAGAGGGGCAGACTGTGGTCCGCCTCTTCCAGTCATAGTATGCGATGTGCCCACATCTTGGCGTATTGCACACCATCAGTGGCCAGCCGTCGGATTCATCCAGAAGCCTGTCCTTGATTACCATGGACGCGCCATGGGAAATCAGGCAGTCCCTTTCCATCTCTCCGAACCTTAGGCCTCCCTGTCGGGCTCTTCCCTCGGTTGGTTGCCTTGTAAGAATCTGGACCCTTCCCCTACTTCTGGCATGGAGCTTGCTGCTTACCAAATGGTGAAGTCTCTGGTAGTAAATCACTCCCACGAAAACCTCAGCTGGGTATTCTTCTCCGGTCTCTCCACTAATCATGTTCTCCCTTCCCGTGTGGTTAAATCCGTTTCTTAGAAGTCCTGACCTCAGGGATTCCTCCTTCTCCCCGGTGAACGCGGTCCCATCGATCCTCCTTGCTTCCATAGAACCGACCTTTCCACCTATCATCTCAAGGACGTGAGCCACAGTCATCCGAGACGGGATCGCGTGGGGATTGATGATTAGGTCAGGGACCACTCCATCAGCAGTGAAGGGCATATCAGACTCCTCAACTATCCTTCCGATAATTCCCTTCTGACCGTGCCTACTAGCGAACTTGTCGCCTAGTTCTGGAATCTTGTTTGTCCTTAGGGTGATCCTCACCAACCTTCCAGAGTCCAGTGATTCTGTGACAAACACGTTGTCGACCCATCCATGTTCCCCGTGGCGGACCATCATCGATGACTCTCTCCTTTCCTGAGCCTGAAGGAAGGCGCCATGGGCCTCTTCTAGGAATCTAGGTGGGCTAGTCTTGCCGACCAGTACAGCCGAATCAGAACCGCCACTTGTTAGGAACTCTTCCGGGACAGGTAGTCCGTCCCTCTCCAAGTGAGAGTAACTATCGAATGATTTCATCCCCTTAATTTCGTCAAGGCCAGTCCCGGGAACTTCTATCCTCTCCTCCTGGCCACCAGGGAATCTGCGATTTTCGGCGTTGTATGTGCGTATGAAGGTTGATCTTCCCAATGCCCTCTCAATCGAAGCCTTGTTCATTACAACTGCGTCCTGCATGTTGTAACCATGATGGCTCATTATTGCGACGACCAAATTCTGACCACCTGGCCTACTGTTGAAGTTGGTAGTATCCATTGCACGTGTCCCGACAACCGACCTCTGCGGATAGTGCATTATGTGGGCCCTTGTATCGGGTCTTAGCCTGTAATTCGCACTCGGGAGACCTAGGCTCTGTTTCACCATCGCTGTACCTCCAGTAACTCTCGGGGTGGAATTGTGTTCCGGGTATGGCACCAATGCTGCACAAACGCCCAGAATGAGCTGAGGGTCAATCTCAACATGGGTGTATACGAGAACGGTATTGCCCTTCTTCTCCTTCTTCCTGAGGGTGTCTACGTCGTCCTGATGGTAATTCAATGGGACTGAGAACTTCTCAGTAACTGCAGTGCCATCTGGTAAATTCACCTCTACGGAGAGTTTGGCTTTGGAAATCTCCTCATCACCAAGGTTCAGCCACGTTACCTTCGATGGATCCATAGGGCGCTTATTCTTGGGTGACAACTCTGGAAGGTCGAAAGGTCTTGGCGCCACCAGAAGGTCCTCCTCCTCCTCTGCATCGACCCATTCAACGACTCCCGAGGAAACCAAGTCAGAGAAGGTTATCTCTCCCGACTCGAGTCCTTCCAAGTGGAATTTCGAGAGTGTCAAAGTACCGTCTTCCAATACCAGAAGTGGCCGCATAATTCGGCCCCTGTCTGTATTGATGTACACGTCCTTGTTCTCAGTGTCGTGCCTGATGCTGACCTCGGGCCTGATTCTTCCTGATCTGCGTCGGCGCTTGAATTGGGAGACTAGTTTGTTAGGCCTCTTGTGGAGTCCGAAGATATCACCATTTACGTGGATCCTAGAACCGTCGGCCCACCCCTCCGGGCTCGGGTCAACTCCGGCCTCAACGAGGAGCTCTTTGACATCTGACTCGGGAACTTCTTCCGAAACGTCGATCATCTGTGCTGCGTTCTTGACGAGGCCGCAGTTTTGCCCCTCGGGAGTCTCGTTGGGGCAGAGTCTGCCCCAATGAGTTGGATGAAGGTCTCTCGCCTCGAAGTGCGGTTGGCTTCTGACAAGTGGACTGGTAACCCTGCGCATGTGCGAGAGCGAGGCCAAGTAAGTCGTCCTATCCAAAAGCTGGCTCACGCCTGATCTCCCGCCTACCCAGTTTCCTGTAGCCAGAGCGTGCATTATCTTGGAGGTCAGGACATCAGGCCTGAGGCATGAATTGATCTTGAGTTCTCTTTTCCTGTTGTGGTGCCTCTCAAGTTGGTACTTCAGGTCCCTAGCAAGGCCTTGTACTCCGACCCTGAATAGATCTTCCATTAGGTCCCCTGCAAGGCGCACCCTCTTGTTCGCGTAGTGGTCCTTGTCATTTGGGTCTCTATTTGTTATGGCCATCTCAAGAACCTGGCGAACTATCCTTCCAAGGAATATCGCCTTCTTGGTTCTGACCTCATCATTGGATCCCAAGTGAGGGAGGAGTTCTTTGTCAAGGAGGTTCTGGATTCTCGATTCCCTGTATTCCTTCTGCTGGCCTGCAGCGAATTTCTTCTCCAGCCAAGCCATTGCCTCCTCTGTATTGTCAACCCCGTATTCAGGATTGTCCTTGACATCGTTCAGGTTAGCTACAGTGTACTTCATCGCCTCCACGGGACCAGCTATGGCAGAGAAAATATCCCTGTCATTCTCCATCCCAAGGGCCCTCATTAGCAATACTACTGGAATTGCGGTTGTTCCGGCACTTGGGATCTTCACCATCAGCATCCCATCTCTGCGCTTTTCGACGTTGATGGGTTTCCTTACACCATCTTTCTGCGAGAATATCTTTGCTACTTCTGTCTCATGTGCGTACTTCTTGTTCTTCTCAACGGTTACTCTGTTGGGAGCTAGGTCCTCCATTGAAATTAGAACTCTCTCAGTCCCATTGATTATGAAATAGCCTCCCGGATCAAGGGGGTCTTCTCCGGCCTTTCTCAGAAGTTGCTTCAGGATATCAGCATCTTCTGGGATTGTTGTTGGGGAAAGCTTGCGGGACTTCTCTTGAGTTCCAGCGATGTGGTCCGGATGTAGGTTGCATCTGGCTGAACGGACCATTATTGGGAGGTTTCCTATGTGGACGCCTTCTTCCTCTATATATCCCAAGTCCGCTCCTTCAGTGGTGGGCAAGTCATCCCTGTAGATTCTGAAATCCATGTATATTGGAGAGAAGTATGTTAGTTTCCTTAGTCTGCACTCAAGGGGGGTTGCGGGGTGTTCTGCACCGTTTGCCTCTCGGACTGTGGGTGCACCCAGTCTAATTCCCTTCATCCTGATGTAGATCTCCTTGTCCAGGACGTCGAGCTTGATCATTCCCCCTGATTCTTCTCCTCCGGGAACCTCAGCAAGAGGGTCGTCACTGCCAATCCTGATGCCCCTTACAATTCTCTCCATCCTACTAGCTCGGCCATCTCCGGGGATGCAATCATTGTATGATGCAAGTTGGTGGTTGACCATGCTTCTATGCGCGAAATAACTCTTTACTATCTCCTTCATCTATTGCACCTCAATTACTCTCCACAATTAGTCGGTAGGCCGTGGTAGCGCCTGCTGACCTGCTATACCTTACAACTTTCACAACCCTGTTCCTGAGCCAGCCCGCTGGGAAGTCATCTTCCCTAGTCCCCTCAGCTATCTCGTTCCTTCTCTTTTCTTCCTCGAGTTCCTTCAAGGCCTGCACAGCTGGATCTGTTATGAGTATCTTGGGGAGTAACTCCTTGGCCAATCGACTGTTGCCTGCATTGTCATTTTCCAATAGGCCCCAAGGAGATAGGATTTCTTCCTCGTCATCCTCTGGAAGTAGGTCGTGATGGGGAACTAGATGGTGATTTAGAACGTTGAATCTATCGTCGCCGACAGGTATGTCTTCATCCAGAAGGGCGCTCCTGGATATTGTTATCCTCCCTGCTCTACTCCTCCTCCTCGATGCGGCTTGCTCCCTTATGATTCCCATGATGTTGTCAATCTCGGCTGAGCCAGTCTCGAGATCGGTTTTCTTGGCGACTTCTTCGACTGTCATCCTCTTGATGGCATCCATATTAGCATCATCAGCGAGTTTGTGGGCGTGCTCCTCGGAGACTCCGAGTTCGATTAGTCTCTTTTTGGTTGAACTTTTGACTGCCATGCGCACTCCCCCTCCAGCAAAAACAGGGGCCCAGTGCTTCGTTCAGGAGAGGGCCCGGGGGGATTCGAACCCCCGGCCACCGGGTTAAAAGCCCGGTGCTCTACCTGACTAAGCTACAGGCCCATGGCTGATGCTGGGCTGTTGGCGGACCGTAGGGGTATTTTTGAACCTACCGGCAAAGGCAACGCTGGCCCGGGACCGGCTGAGCTCCCTTGGGGGATTAGGGAAGCAGATGCTAGTTGGGGCAAGTCCGCATAAAGGTTTGCTGAATTGAGGAGATAGAAATGGGAAAAACGGACTGGAATGGAGACGTATCAAGGAACTCCAAGGTGGTTGATTTCAGTGTTGGTGAGAACGGGCCCTGGAGATTGATCGTCCCACAGACAGTATACCCGCCAAGAGAGGACACAGAACTTCTGGCAAAGGCCTTGTATTCTCTCGGTATGGCCCCATCCCTGGCAGTTGAAATTGGATGTGGATCAGGTGCACTTTCGATAATATTGGCGGAGCTGGGGTGGGAAGTACTGGCGTACGACGTCAACCCCTATGCAGTTGCATCTTCGAGATCAAATATTGAGGAACATGGTCTATCGAATAAAGTGACGGTGTTTGAAGGTGGCGTGGGGGAAAATAATTGGTCGGTACCGAAGGAAGCGAAACTTCTGATTTGGAACCTGCCATATCTAGAGCCCCCAGAGGGACCACTAATTCTTGAGCCAATTGAAGAGGCCTCAATGGTAGATATCCCGGACGGTGGCTGGTCATCCAAACTGATGAGTGCTGCAGAAGAGCATGAGATGAATGGATTCATCGTCATTCTTCTAATGAGGACTGACCCAGAAAGTCCGAGCAAGCGAGAGGATTGGTTGGCGAATGGATGGTCATGTAGGGAAATACAGAGCCTCAGGATCGGTGATGAGAAGATAGGTGCATTCGCATTCTGGAAGCCGGGTTTTGGAATTCGGGCTGTTGCCATCGATGAGTGTGAGTCGACGATGGATGAGGCGTCCAAGCTCGCAGAATCTGGATGGCAGAGAATCAGGGCGGATAGGCAACTGCTTGGAAGGGGGAGGAGGGGGTCTACCTGGGAGTCAAGGCCGGGAGATCTGATTGCAACTTGGAAAGTTCCTGTTGATTCGAAATCGGGAGTCGGCCATGGTTTGATTCAAACCGCAGCTGGTAGTGTGATATCCAAAGGAATTGAGTGCAGGGTAAAATGGCCAAATGACCTTGTCGACAGGAGTGGAGAAAAGTTGGGTGGAGTTGTATCGGAGACATCTAGCAATGAAGATGGGATGAGAGTTGGGGTGGGCATCAACTCAGAACCTAGGGATGTTGGCGGAAATAAAGCCTCAGGCTGGTCGGAAACACTTGGAAAAGCTGACATTGATACCGTTTTCGGAATTGTGGATGCCTCCCTCTCGGGAATCTTGGAGGACATCCCTGGACTGCCCGCTCTGAGTGGCGATGAGCTCCTAGAAGTATCATGGAGGGGTTTGTCGGCCTCCCTTTCTGAGGGGGCTTACCCCTCAACTACAAGTGGGATGAAGCGGGTTGTAGGACTAGATAATAATGGGGGATTGATAATTGAGACCGATGGAGGATTATCAATCGTCACCGATGTGGATGAGCTTGAGTGGTTATTCCCCTAACGCTTCCTAGGAGGCCTCTCAAGGCCCATCCTTTCCCTGACTAGTCGAATCTTGCCCGACTTGGCCATGGTCGATATTGATTTGATCGAGTTTAGGGTAGAAACGGCACTATCGGATTCGGAAAGTTCGACTCTGATTATGCAGAGGACTGGTTTCTGGGAATTCGTAAAGTCATAGAGTCTCCACCCCATATCGCCCAGTGGTTTCTCAAGGATTTCCTCCATCTCAGATCTATCCTGCACGCTATTTTCCACTTGGAATCCTATCCACCTATGTTTGCCCCTGGAAGCCTTTCCCTGCCTCGCCACGATAGTTCGGAAGGGGCACCCACTTAACGCATGATGGGTAATCAATCGAGTCCACTGACTACCGCAACAAGCCGGAGTCTGCCCACCATGTCATCACTGGTCCTTGCTCCCATAATCACTTGGCAATCTGGGTCCATAGACGATACGAAGGCATCAGTAATCTGATCCAGGTGTGCCAGAGTCATGTCGGGCCCCCCTTCCAATTGAACGAGGCATCCCTTCGCGCCCTTGATTTCTATCTCAGATAGAGGTGAGTTGCGTGCCATTTCTACGACCTTTTCAGGGAGTTCGGTCGTGCCGGTCCCAACAATCAGTGTAGCATTTCCAGGTTTTTCTATTATCGAACGCATATCCATCAAATCCAGATTTATTGTCCCTACCTCTGCTATGGTTGTCACCAGCCCCTCTATCAGCTCCTCTATCCAACCTGACCCAGTGATCCAATCCGTCTTACGCTGTCTTGCCTGCCAAGCAAGCCTCTCCATGCTAACCCTGATGCATACATGTGAGTTGAAATCCAATCCGGAAATTGCCTCGTTGGCTATAGAGCACCTCAGAGGTTGTTCTGCGAAGGGGAGTCCGGCAATTGAAAGAACTATGCAGCCCTTTTGTTTTGCGACTGAAGCGATTTCCGAAGATGCTCCAGAACCCATTCCCCCTCCCAGTCCAGTAAGAATCATCATTATTTCTGCTCTATCTATCAGGGGCATTACAGAATCTAGGCCCTCTCTCAGCCTATGGGTGGCCATCATTGGTAAGGCTGCGGAGCCCCTGCCCTCCCCTCCTGCGTCAAGGAATAGGCAGTTTGCAGTGTTGGCGCCTTCAAAGGAAGACTCGTCCGCATCAATTAGAAGAAGCTCTGACAAATCCTGACAACTGGCATGCGCCTGCCTGGCCCAGATGCAACCTATGCCCCCTACACCGACGATTAGGATGGCCCCCTCCTCCATGGCCATGCCATGTATGGCTAGTGTTTAGAGTGTACTAGTCATAGGAGATATATCTCTGATATCTTCTCCTCTCGTCTCTCGCCCATGCATTATCTGGTTCTATTTCAAGGACCTTGTCGTAATACCCTATTGCGGCCTCAAAATCTGAAAGGTGTCTGCCGTTCATATGCCCGAGAATGTTGAGAACAGGAACACAACTGGGATCATCCTCGAGCATAGAAAGTAGAATCCCCTCTGCACCTGAAATGTCCATCATCTCCATCTTGTCTTCAGCAGAATCAAGAAGGGAAACTTGAGTTTCAGATAGCCTATACAGGTTGCGCCAATTGGGATTCGCCATGGCATCCCTAGGGGCTCTTTCCGTATTAGTTTGGTGAGTAAATGGAATGGTCCGAAATGTAGGTTTCGGGGGTGAGTTTCAAGTTGACGGCATGGAACGTTAATAGCCTCGTTTCAGGTGGGCCAACACGTCCACTGAGGGTTCATCATGAGGTCCGCTCTGACAAGCTCCAGAAGGCTGTTCGTGATGAGTACTGTTGCACTCCTTCTTGCAGGGGGCGTTCAGGCCTTCCACACAGGCGTAGGAGGGGATGCGAATGGAGATGGTGATGTGGCCATAGCGGGTTGCACATGCCATTCGGAAGAACCGGACAACTCCGTCACCCTAATCCTGGCTGAAGTTCCTCACAGGTACCAACCAGGAATTACATATGACATGAAGATACAGATTGTTGGAGGGCCCGATATAGACTCTTCATCTGGAACCGGGGGATTCTCAATGAAAATATCGTCT
>CEUA01025720.1_pt1 | contig 19132 bp, 23 predicted proteins | sample 361541 | NCBI WGS metagenome assembly CEUA01 (sample SAMEA2623079, study PRJEB7988) | marine metagenome | isolation source: saline water (ENVO:00002010), including
GGATAAGAGCTGAAAGCATCTAAGCTCGAAGTCATCCGAAAGACGAGACACCTCAGGGGGCTCGTAAAAGACGAGTTTGATAGACAGCGGGTGTAAGTACCGAGGTTTTCCGAGGTATTCAGCCCAGCTGCACTAACTCCCCGAGCATCCAATTTCTACACTAATCCAGGCCTATGTGGGCCTCTGTCCAACAGAGCATATCAATTCTTAAATTCGAGAAAAAGTTGAGCACGGCCACAGCGGAGGGGTAATACCCGGTCCCATATCGAACCCGGAAGTCAAGCCCTCCTGCGTCGTTTCCTGTACTGTGGTGTGAAAGCCCACGGAAAAGATCGTCGTTGTGCCTTTTTTCTTTCCCCGCAAACATTACATCTATCTATGCGATAGCCATAAACGCCTAAACTAATGGAGATGATATAATTACTATTTCTACGGGAGATTTATTTGGACATTCTCAGATTGGAGTTCATCTTTCTGTAATTGGTGATGTACTTTTTTATCCACGTTCTTTGGATAAGCAATCTACTGATCTTCTTGAAACAGCATTTGAAATGGAAATGCACCCCTTTTTAGTCGGTGGTTCCGCACTGCTTGGTAGTCTCTTAAGAGGAAATAAGAAGGGCATTGCAGTTGCTGATATAGCATTTGAATCAGAATTAGATGAATTAACTAGTTTTGGAGATGTAGTCGTAATGCAGAGCGGCGTTAATGCTGCAGGAAATTTAATTGAATGCAATGATTTTGGGGCTATTGTTAGCCCCATAGTTCCGGACTCTGGTTTAGAGATGATTGAAGACGTTTTGGGAATTAAATCAATGAGAACTACAGTTGCACACCAAGAATCTATTGGTAGCTTGCTTGTTGCAAATAATAAGGGAGTTTTGGCACATCCAGATATTACGCCTGCAGAAGTTGAAACCATTGAATCTGTACTTAATGTTCCTTTAATGGTCGGAACTGTCACTTTTGGATCTCCATTTGTTGGTGCTGGATGTACTTCCAGCGACACCAATGCGTTAGTAGGTTCTGGTTCTACAGGGCCAGAGCTAAACAGGATTGAAGATGCGTTGGGATTGATTTAATCATATTGAAGTCGGCGCTACGTGATCATCATCTTTCTGCTCTGTCTTTTTCACACGATTCCAAACTTCTTGCATTAATTTATCATGATGTTCTTTACAATACTGGAATTGTTGGTATGCTTCTCTAAAAGAATATGCCTTTTTACCACTGGAAATAAGATATCCTTCAACAGACAATCTACTTTTCTTAATGCCTTCATTTGAACACTCTGGGAAACTACACTTTATCATTAAAAACCTCCATAACTAACTCTTCTCTTCTATGATTATCAAAGGTGCATTTGCATCTATGCTATCTCCTGTATTACAATTAATTTCTTTGATGATGCCTTTTATGGGTGCAATTATCTCATTTTGCATTTTCATTGCTTCTAATATGGCCAATACTTTTCCTTCTTTTACTAAATCTCCAATATCGACGTTCAATGAAATTATTTTTCCAGGTATGCTAGAAGATACTGTTCCATTTCCAACTTTTATTTTCTTCTTTCTTTTATTTTCTTTAGGAATTCTATTTTTTCCTCCTTCTATTTTTATTTTGAATTCTTTATCTCCTATTTTTACTTGCCAGGAGGAACCCTTTCTTTCCAATTCTACATCGAATTCCTCATCATCTACAATGACTTTCCTCTTCTCAGTCATAGGATTACCTCAATACACTTCTTTTACTTCGCTCACTTGAAAGACTAGTTTTTCCAATAGAAACTCTAGTATGTTCTTGGAACCATTTACTGCCCTTGCCTCTACCTGATGAAATTTTAATTATTGATTCATCGGAATCAAATAACAATATTGCAGCAATAGCAGCAGCCATCATCTTATCTTCTAAATCATTCTTCATTTGATGGCCTCATAGTGGTATATTTCCATGTTTCTTTGTGGGCCTTACTTCTTCTTTTTCCAATAAAGCACCCAAAGCTCTTATCAACATCATTCTTGTTTCTCTTGGTTGAATAACATCGTCTAAATATCCCAGTGATGCAGCGCGATAAGGATTAGCAAAGGTTTCGTTATAATCTTCCACTAATCTTTCTCTTTCTTGTTCAGGATTTCCTGCGGCATGTATTCTCTTACGATGAATTATCTGTACTGCACCGCTCGCTCCCATTACTGCTAGTTGGGCACTTGGCCACGCAACATTATAATCTCCTCGAATATGCTTTGATGACATAACATCATACGCTCCTCCATACGCTTTCCTTGTTATCACTGTGAGTTTTGGGACCGTGGCTTCAGCGTATGAATAGAGTAATTTAGCCCCATGACGTATTATTCCTCCCCATTCTTGGCTTGCTCCAGGTAAAAAACCTGGGACATCGACGAATGTAATTAATGGTATATTGAATGAATCACAAAATCTAACAAATCTAGCGGCCTTTGTTGATGCATCAATGTCTAAGCAACCTGCAAGAAATTTAGGCTGATTACCAATTATGCCCACGGTATGCCCTCCAAGTCTACCATAACCAACTACTATGTTGGGTGCAAAATCCGACTGAATTTCCAAGAATGCACCATCGTCCAGCACCTCTTCTATCACTTCATTAATGTCATAAGGCAAACTAGAGTCATTAGGTATTATTGAATCTAAAACATCACATGATCTATCATGCGGGTCTTGACTATTCTTTGTAGGTGCCTTTTCTAAGTTATTACTTGGCAAATAACCAACTAATTCCTGTACAAGATCCAAAGCTTCTTGATCGTTTTCTGCAGTAAAATGCGTTACTCCTGACTTAGAAGCATGAGTATTGGCTCCTCCTAAATCTTCGAAAGTTACTTCTTCGTTTGTTACAGTTTTTATCACTTCAGGGCCCGTGATAAACATATGCGAAGTCTTATCGACCATTATTACAAAATCGGTTATTGCAGGAGAATATACTGCACCTCCTGCACAAGGGCCCATTATTACAGATATTTGAGGGATCACTCCACTCGCACGAACATTTCTGAAAAATATTTCTGCATATGATCCTAAACTTGCTACTCCTTCTTGTATTCTCGCCCCGCCGCTATCATTCAAACCAATTACTGGTGCTCCAGTTTTAATGGCCATATCTAAGATTTTACATATTTTTAAACCATGCATTTCTCCTAGTGATCCTCCATAAACTGTGAAATCTTGAGCAAAGCAGTACACCAGTTTACCGTTAATTGTTCCATGCCCACATATCACTCCATCTCCTGGGATGATATTTCTTTCCATATCAAAGTCTTGGCATCTATGTTCAACTAGCGAGTCTATTTCCATAAAGCTCTCAGCATCCAGTAAATGAGTTATTCTTTCTCTTGCAGTCATTTTTCCTTTGGCATGCTGTGCCGAAATTCTTTCATGGCCTCCTCCTGCTTTAGAGCGAGCCTTTCTTCGCCGAAGGTCCTCAGTTCGTTCATCAATGTCGGACATGTCTGAACGTTGATTAAGTAAGGCCGCCCTTGAGCATTCCTACTAACTTTGTCAAAATACCTCATCTTGCGGTTGTTTGAAAATGGGATACGACCTCGCCAGTATGGATAGGGATGCGTGTAGTTATAGCCAAACCAGGACTAGATGGACATGACAGAGGTGCAAAAGTAATAACTAGAGTTCTTAGAGATGGAGGCCATGAAGTAATCTATACTGGGATACGTAAAACTCCAGAACAGATCGTTAGTATACTAATTGACGAGGATGCAGATGCACTAGGATTATCTTCTCTCTCGGGGGCACACGAAGTACTTATACCGAAAATTTGTCAGAAAATGAGAACGGCCGGTTTATCGGATGTTATCGTTTTTGCAGGGGGGATAATTCCTGAAAAAGATCATGTATCATTATATGATTCGGGAGTTAGAGCGATATTTGGGCCAGGCACACATTCAGAAACTATTATTGATTTTTTAATCGAAATTTCTCAAAGGAAAAAAAGAGGAGAACCAACAGGAGTTGGTGAAGAAATCGGGTGGCATTGGGATTGAATTCAGAATCTGAGTTATTAAATCTAGCATTAAATGGAGATAGAAGGTCTTTAGCCAAAATACTTACAAGGATTGAATCCGGATTTGAACCAACTGTATCTGTGCAAAATCCTTGGACATTAGGAGTTACTGGCCCTCCTGGAGCAGGAAAGTCGACATTAATCGGTGCTCTGATATCCAAGTGGCTAAAAAGAGGTGAAAAAATTGCAGTTTTAGCAGTCGACCCGTCATCTCCAAAATCCGGAGGTGCACTTTTAGCAGACAGAATTAGAATGCAAGGCACAGAATCATCTGATTCTATATACATAAGATCCATCGCATCTCGTAATCACCCAGGCGGATTATCGCTATTTATCGGCCATATGATAAATGTTTTATCGGCCTCTGGATGGTCAAGGATAATAATTGAAACCGTGGGTTCCGGACAATCTCAAACTAGGATAGTGGCATTTGCAGATCGTATATTATTAGTTGAGGGACCAGATAGGGGAGATATAATACAAGCCGAAAAGGCAGGTATTTTGGAGTTGGCAGATATAGTTACAGTGAATAAATCAGATTTACCTAATTCAAAATTAGCATACAACTCATTAAATTCTTCGTTATCCTTGAATCAAAATAATTCTATTAGTACACATCTCGTTTCTGCATTAAATGGAGATGGGATTGATGATCTATTCTCTTCCATCGAGAAGTGCCCCAAATCAACACAAAGAGAAATTATCAGACAGAAAGAAAGGCTACTATCATTGTGGGATTCCCGACTTCTAAACTATCATGGATTAAATCAACTCCTTGAACAACTATCTACCGGAAGTATAACACTTGATGAAGCAGTCGATATGATTCAGTAGAGGAAAAGATGAGGTGTCCGGATGAATGATCAAATAGGTGATAATCTAACTATAGATCATGTATCGCATTCTATAGGCGGTTTTGGTGGACATGCTTTTCGTAGACTAACTCACATCTCTATGTTTACAATACCTTTACTTTATTACCAAAGTGGTAATGAAATAGCTTCATATGTTGATCTAAACTCTCAACAATTTGTCAGTTTAGTATGCATTACTATTTTATTAATCGAGGCCATTAGACTAAAATCTGGAGTAGTAATTATAGGCCAGAGAGAATATGAATCAACTCAAATATCTGCTTTGGCATGGGGCGCACTTTCTGTTTCTTTAGTATTTTTGATTGTTCCTGAACAAAATTATGATGGTTTAAAATCAGGAATGTATGGTATACCTTTGATATTCGGACTAACATTTGTTGATCCTCTTATGGGTGAGATAAAAAGACAAAAAAAAGATATTAAGATGGCCATAATAGCTGGTCTTCTTTGCTCATATTCTATTTGGTTGGGATGTGCCTTTTGGTTAGACACTCCTCTAATTATATCTATCCTTCTGGCGCCTTTAACGGTATTGGGGGAATTACCTCAGGTAAGATATATCGACGATAATGCTACAATGATATTATTTCCGTTAGCTGCATTAATGATATTATTGCCCTTTGTATAGAATTCCACCCGTCATCTTTACATTGCGACTAACTTTGGGTTTAACGTTGGCCATGACATCTGAGGATGAAGTACCTGAATTATCGCAAAATGTATATCTACTAATTTGGGCATTGGCTTCATTCGCCTCTATGGTTATTTTCATTCGCTTCTTTTGATTTTAGAATTTTCATTACTGAAAATACAGTGATAAGCATAATTTTATCTATTCTTGTTTTTTCGTATATACATATATGTGCGGCATAATTGGATTGTTTGGTAATGCGGATCCATTAGTTGCAAAATCTATGTTATCATCTTTAAAACATCGTGGGCCAAATGGCAGTGATGTTTTCTCTGATTTTATAGGTAATGGAACAATATCACTGGGACATGCTAGACTCTCCATAGTGGATTTAGAAAATTCTAAACAACCATTGGGATCCGATCACGGCTCTGTCCTTATTCAAAATGGTCAGATATATAATTACAAATCAATAAGATCTAAAATACATAATTACCCATGGAGAACAAAAGGCGATGGAGAAGTAATATTGGCATTGACTAAGAATTTATTGAAAATGAGAGATAAATCTTCTTCATATCCTGAAGGTAAATTAAAAGGACAAATTAGAGTATCAAAAAATTACCTCGATATCAATAATCCTGCAAGAATTCACAATTCATGGATAAATAGACTCAATGGAATGTGGGGGTTTGCACTATGGGATTCTAGGGGTCAAGAATTAATCCTAAGCCGTGACGCAATGGGGATAAAACCACTTTTCCGAACTGTATTGGATGATGGTACCTTACTCTTCGCGTCAGAAATAAAGGCATTTTACCAGCACCCTGATTTCTTAAGGAGGCCCGATATTAATGCTATTTATGCCCGTTTGGCTTATGAATATCCACTTGATAACACAACTCTATTCGCAGGAGTCACTCAAGTAGAGCCTGGCACAATAGAAACATGGTCTTTAGATTCAGAGGGCAGGGCAGTCTTGACTGGAATTAGTAAATTTTCTTCAGAAAAAATTTCTCCAAGTGAAAATTGGGACCCTACTTCTGGATCTAAAATATTACTCGATAGTCTAAGTTCCGGCGTTCAAGATCGTTTCATGTCTGATGTTCCAATAGGCATTGTTCTTTCAGGAGGATTAGATTCTAGTCTTATCGCCGCTTTGTCTCATGATGCTGCTGTTGCCACAGGTGTCAACAAACCTGAATGTTGGACCATCGCCGGAAGTGAAGATAATCCTGATTATGTTTTTTCAGAATCAGTTGCAAATAATTTAGATTTGAAATTTAATTCTAAAATCATAGAAGGAGATATCTTCCATAGACAAATGCCAAATTTCTCTTGGCATGGAGAAGATTTGGATATTTCGGTTCTTTTCTGGCAGCCGTTATTCCAAGAAATGTCAAAATACGTTTCTGTTGGATTGTGCGGCCAAGGTGCTGATGAATTACATGCTGGTTATCGGAGATATAAGAATTTAGACGAACACTATAATTTAATAAAATCAAGACTAGATATAAAAAACTCCTCTCTAAAATTAGATATCTCCACCGGACTAGGTAATCCATGGCGTGATAAAAAAATATTTTATGACAACAATTATTCGGATTTACTTTCCACTCTTCAATTTGAGATAGAAAGAGGACAACTATCAAATTTTCAATTAAGATTAGCCGATCGTCATAGTATGGCATTTGGCCTAGAGGCAAGAGTTCCATTTCTTAGCAATCTACATCGGCAAGAATCTCATAAAGTGCCCTTGAACTGGAAAGTATCTAGTGAAGATGAGAAAATGGCTTTACGTAAAGCAGCACGTTTGACAAAATTGCCGAAAACAGTAACTGATAGGCCGAAGTTACCTGCGGGAACAGCTACTACGCCGAATTTATTGAATTCATTCATGGATGAATTGATTCCACATGCCAAGGAGTGGAGTGGCGAATATGGAGTTTTATCTGAGCAATTAAGAAAACAACCAGACATGGCGATAGGATTAAGATTGTTTCATTCTATCCATATGACGGAGAGAGATGGCAATTTTAATGATACTGACTTAATGAGTTTACTCGAAGATGTGGATTCATGGATTGTTGATTAATAATTTACCATTAAAAATCTTAGTGCCCTCATGTCTTAGGAGTAATTTTTTACTTTCTTCTCCTCCTTTTACACTGTATTTTCCTATTGTTTTATCTTTTTTCACTACTCTGTGACAAGGAATAATAATTGGCCATGGATTCTTTGCCAAAGCCGTCCCAATCGCTCTCATAGATCCTTTATTTTCTATTAAAATTGCTAATTCTCCGTAAGAAATAGTTTCTCCAAAAGATATATTTTCCACTAATTCGCTTAGAACCTTTTTCTGAAATACCGTCATTCTTCGGTAATCCAGACAAGGCCTCTCAATTTCAATGCCATTAAAATATGAAAATATCCATTCTTCAGCCTTGTCAAGATGCTTCTTTCCTGTTAAATTATTTTCTATGTAATTCTCCGATGTTACCTTTGTTATTCCTGATTCAGATGAAATAATACAAAATTCACCAATTGGTGTATTTATTTTCCTGATGCCTTTATCAAACATTTTAGATTTTCTTTCATTCATCTTCATAATTTTCAAGACTCATATTATTTTCTTCCATTCCTCTAATTTCATAGTTTGATGGAAACAATGCGATTACTACTCCTGCTATTAATAATAACAAACCTATGCCAAATGATTTTTGTACCACCATTAATTCTAGTCCAATAGCAAATAGTATCAATCCTCCCACATTAGAAACCCAAACTAAGGTTTTGAAAGTTGATAATGAAACTCCACTGGGATTTTCCACTCCCTTTGGACCGAACTCTGCACCAAATCTAAGAGAGTTATTGTCTTCCATATATGTTCACCTGTCTATCATAATAATTGCATCAGTGGGACATGCCAATACACATATTTTACATCCCGTACAAGGCTCTCTTAAAATTCTAGCTTTTTTATTACTATCGACGCCCATTATTGGGCTTTTCATGGGTGTTTTGTAAACTTCAATAGCATCATCATCACAAACAATTGTGCATTGATCGCATCCTATGCATAATTCTTCCTTTACCCACGCTACTGTTTCAAGCCCTCCTTTTATCTTTGCTCTTTCTTCCGAACGCATTGCATTTAGCATCATTCTTATCCTTTTCTGCTCAATATTTCTCCTAGCAGCAAGGTCGCGCTGTTCAGTCACTTCACGTTCCTCTGTATGCCTGTTGACGGGCTATTGTTTATAATCGTCAGTTTCATTGCTTCAGCGACGGTCCGATAGATATGGACAATCACTCCGTCGTATGGTGGAAAGATTCTCTTTCTATACTGGGGTTGTTACAAGGGATACTAATTTGGGTATTGATGGCTTATTTATTGAATTTAGAAGTTGCTTGGATTTCATTCGCATGTGGTGGTTTGATTGGATTCTTCTTATGGCTAACAGCATTAGGTTATCAAAAACCACAAGTTGCTAAAATGACTTTGTGGGGAATTTTCTTTAATGCATTATTATCTATTTTTTCCGCTTATCTGGCCTTTAGTTAATTATTTTTTTTAGCATTAACTTGTCTTGCTAAGAAACTCACAACATCTAATATTTCGAAATCATGCCTGGGATCTCCTTCAAATTTTAAACATTCAAAATGACTAACACATTTAGGGCATGTTGTTAGCATAATATCTGCCCCAGTGGCTTTAACTTCATCAAAACGTTGTAATCTCAAACCTCTACTATTTTCGTTACATGACATCATGCTCGATACGCCGCAACACAATCCATCTTCTTTGTTATGTTCCATTTCAACAAGGCTAACTCCTTCTACAGATTGTACTAGTTCTCTCGGCTCATCATAAATATTCATCTGCCTGCCTATTCTACAAGGATCATGATAAGTTACTGTAATATCTTCCTCAGTTTGTAATTGCATATCAAATCCCTTTTCCGTTAAGTATTCAGTAGTATGCATAACTTTCATGTCATCTAACTCGTAATCTAGTGCAAATGTTCTGAAACATTCTGCACATGAAGTGACCAGCGTATCTATCCCACTCTCCCCGATCTTCTTTTGATTATATTCTTTCAATTTTTCAAAAACTTCTGTTAAACCTTGCCACTTTTGGTCATGTCCACAGCATTTCAAGAAATCTCTTCCCAAGTATGTTACTTCTTGGCCAAGTTCTTCAAAGAGAGTAAAAGCAGATGTTGTAGTCTCTCCAAGATTCATAGTCCCTTCATTTACATGGCTGAAAATCATTTCTTGATCTATATAATCAACACAACCAGGATAATAACCAACATTAGAATCAATTGGATAATCTGCAGTTGAGATAAATGCTTCATCTTCATCTGCTTCAGCAGCTAACACTGCTTGTAAAACAGTATGAGGTATTTCAGCAGCGGGAGGTCCTCCAACTATCAAATTCCTTCTTATATCGACATATGAGTCATAATCAACCAATTGAGGGCAAGCATTGGTACATGCACTACACGTCAGACAAGAATATAGTGGTACTCCATCATCTTCATTATTCCAAGTATTATAAATTATATTCAACTTGTCTCCTGCGTTGAATAATCTCACAGGGCATGCATCATCACACAAATCACATCCGTAGCATTTATTCATTTCCCATTCATATCCTCTTGCCATGCTACGCATTAACATGAAGACCATTGCTCCAACTCCTAAACAGGGTATGAAAAGTGAGTATATCAATTTCGCATCCAAGCTTTTTGGGTTTTTATGATAAGTAGGATTTTTAACAGCCATTTCTGATATTTCTTCAATAGTCATAGCACTGTCTCCTCTAATCAATGCCGTACCATCTTCATCTAATATTAGAGGTTGATATGCTACGGCAGTATAGTCTGTAATCATTGAAATACTTTCATTGATGCCCGCTGATGTTGTACTATAATGCAAAACATAAGATTCCCCAGCATCCAAATAAATCGTTTCAGATGTACAAGAAGATCCTTCCATATTCCATATGTTTTCACCTAAAGAGTTCTCTAAACTTATGGTTTGGCTATGTGTGCCGGCCCCATAAGTAGATGTTCTAAAATTACATCCGACGTCTGTGGCAATTCTATCTACGCCCAAATTTTCTATGGTAAAAGTTTTGGATTCAGAAATTGTTTTTTCAAGGCCATCAGATTCACCAAGATAAGAAAATGCTGACATCGCAGAATTTCTCCCTGTTTCTGGATCAGCATGCCCATTTACTCCTGCGAAATCAATTATCTTATACTTAGTCGGTTGATAAATACCCCAATTAATCCAATTAGATGCAGTAATTACGCACCATTCTCCATAATCTTCTTCTTCTATGGTATCCCATATTGACAACCCACTGGTTCCTGAGTATGGTAAACAATCATCTTCCCAAATTTCCCATACATTTCCCTTCTCGTAATGGACTAGGGTATCTGATGGTTGTTCTCTCATTTCGTCTAATTGCGATATACTGTCCATGGCCCCGAGTCCTCCATAATTCCAAAAACCTCCTTCATAGATAGGCCATGTGGCTGTGGAAATTAGTACTGTTATTATTAATGTCCCAATTGTAATTTGCCTACCTATTTTTGGATTAACACGGGCGCCCATGGTATTTAGCAAAAATTTCCTTATTACGAAATAAAGTACTACGAATAAGAAAACTGCTGTCAAAATCCAGGGTATTGCATTAAAGATTGTTGCAGTCCATGGAGCCTGTCGGCCACAAAAGAAATATTGATGAGAATCTACAAAGCAATAATTCGTCAAATCTTTTGCATATAATTCCAAAAATATATTAATCGAGAAAACAGATATGAACCATACATGTGCTAAATAGGCAGCACCAGCACTTGCAAACCACGGATCCTCTACACCTCTCTTTTCTCTTTTGCCGATTATGAAAGGAGGTAACGCCAATATCCCTACTGGTATTCCTGTTATTGCAGCACCCCACCATGCAGCATTCCAGTAAATGAATGGTTGACCGAAGAAATCTCCAATAGGGCCTGCAGGTATGGTGTATTGGGGTAAATATTCTCCCCATCTTAGATATCCATATGAAAATAGAACATACCAATCAGGGAATACGAAACCAGCCTGAGCAAAAGGATCTGCGGCACTATGTAATGGAGGTGGCACAATCCATGAGTAAAAACATATGACCATTACCATACTTGCAAATATTATGGTATCTCTCAATACTTCCGTTGGCCAAAAAGAATGCCCAACAAACACTCTTCTTCTTTCTTGTTCTGCTTCAACAAGCGCATCTCTTTCGCTGATATAAGTATCAGCAATCCTTCCAAACCTATCTATTAATCCCATTCAATATTCTCCTTAATGCGGTTCAGCGATACCTTGTACCCAAACAATAAATAGATGAATCAGAATTAATGCTGTGACCAATACGGGTAAAATGAACACGTGCAAGAAATACATTCTTGTAACCGTCTGTCCTGATAATGTTGTACCAGCAAATAATGCATTAGCCATCCAATCTCCAATTAGGGGAGTTGCAGTTGCCATATTTATCCCAATCGTAGCCGCGCCAAACGCCAAACTGTCCCATGGTAGGAGATATCCTGAATAACCAAAGAAAATTACGAAAAACATTAATGCAACTCCAATTAACCAATTTAATTCTCTTGGATTGCGATATGCGCCAGTAAAATAAACTCTACACATGTGTAAGAAAACTGCTGCTACCATAAAATGAGTAGTCCAATGATGTATTGAACGAATAATATATCCAAATGGCAAAGTAGTCATAATGAATTCCATGCTGCTGTATGCAGGAGTCGGATCTCCTTCTCCACCAGGTACATAGTACAAGCCAAGAATACTTCCAGTTATTACTAAGATTATGAAAGCCAAGAATGAAATCCCTCCCAAGCAATATAATGGATACCAATACCAAATTATCCTCAGTTTATATTTTTCCGCATGAGTAAGAGGCATTTGCCTATGTACACTATGGAATGCATCTCTACTCATCCCCCAATAGTCTTGTATTCTAAATCGAGTATCCAACCAGGAAAACGCCCATAAGAATAACTTCTCTGATACTCCTATGTCACTGGCATTTGATTCTACGGCGCGCAGAATATCTTTTCTTGGCATATCATCTCTTTCTTTACGCAGTGTAAAAGCAACTATTACAACTACTAATGCGATAAATAGCCACAGAAACCAGAATTGAATCATCTTAATACCTCATCCACAATACGCATACCAATCCTTGAAATCGGGTAATGCTTCTATTACATCACCATTTACAGTAAAAGGTATCAGAGGCATCCCATTAGGTGCAGGGCCTCCGGTTTTTCTTACTCCAATGAATTCAAACGGAGCTCCTTTACCCATACTATTCTTTTCAATAGCAGTAGGATCAAATCTACTAGAGTGGCATATACAGAAGAGTTTGTCTCCTCCTTCATCAGTTCCACCTGCTGCCCATGTATCACCAGTATAATTATTAGTAACCAATTGCCATCCTGGGATGCAACACAAATGCGGGCACCTTGAGAAAATTATGACCATGTTATCATGTATTGACAATGAACTGTATGTTGCATCATCCTCTACTTCTCTGCCAGAGCCAACATACTTGCCACCAAGATCATAACCATCTAAATATTGAAATCTTGGTTTATCGGACTGTAATGGTAAATCCTTATTTTCTTCGTGTGGTACATATACTACGTTTACGGGCAATCCGGACCATACTCCTTGCGCACCTATCATTCCAGTTTTTGTGTTTGCAGCCGCTACTTGAAAAGAACTATAACTCATTGGTTCTAAATGCCTATCTCCAAACCACGCTGTATCTTCTGCCCCCGAAGGTACCCAAAATCTCACAGCACTATCTCCTCCATCGGCTTCAGGTTGCCCCATTAATAGAGAAGCAAACCCTATACTGCCCAAACTTGCCATTGTAATTAGTCCTGCTGCGGTATTGAATGATAATCTCATAAATTCTCTACGGTCAATCATCTTGATTGATTCCTCGGAATTTGTTGTTTCCGTAGGGATGGGCCGTAATTTGAATCTCCTAGCCATTTTATCATGCCTCATATTTTTTCCATGCTTCAGTATCATTCTTTGTTATATATTTGTTTCTTCTGTGTTTTACTACAACAACATCGGGCATTACATATTTTAAATATATAATTCCCATAATTATCAAAGTCAGTAATGTCATGCCCAGATTAAAGGCAAGTATTTGTTGATTCCAGTGATTATAAAGCCCATATGACAAAGAACCAGACCAAAATAGAGTCCAAAGCATCCCCCATAATCCTGCTAGTATTATTAACCAAGAATCTCCTGATGGTGCAATGCTTGCTCTAACTATTGTACCTGGTTTTGGCATATTGAATACGCCATGATCAACTGCTTTGGTATAATTTTCTTCTGAAATTTCCACGCCTTCCAAAGCATCTCTGGCCTCTTCAACAGTGATTTTCCCACTACTAACATCACGTAATAGTTTCATTACTACGTCGTCTTTCACAGTTGATCACCTCTCCGGAGATGCTTGATTCTAAGTCTTAGTAAGTTACTACGTCCTTCATAATGTCTCGAAAATCCATATCTCAAGAATAGCCCACAAAATAAAATCACTAGAATTACTGCACCGAATCCCAGAAGTCCAAGCCAATGGGCTCTTAGCTTGGCGCCCATGTGGTGCAAATCAACTTCTTCATTTGTTGGCGCCGGAGGGTCGATATCTCCATTCCCAGAAAAAATAGTCCTCGTTTTGCCATTATCTTCTCCTTCTTCTAAGATAACACTTAGTCTATTCCATCTATCTAGTGCCGATGGTATCTGATCGCCATTAACTGAATTCCCAACAAGCCAAATTGTTACTACTTCTTCTGCGCCGGTTTCAGGAGAATTCCATATTATGGCCCAAGTTCTATCTACAGTTTCTGATCCAGAAGAAGTGTGCGTCAGGGTCCCTTCATCAGTTTCCCAATTTTGCACTAAACTCTCATATCCTTCAGAGGCCGATAAAGTACCGCTACTAACTCTCATGGAAAAACCTCCAGTTTGCCCTCCAGATAGTATATCAGGACCTCCAATCAATTGAATTTTCATTTCATAAGATGTACTTCCCGAGTAATGATAAGGCACGCCATCTAAAACTATGGTTACTGAGTTATCTGGTTCGGAAGAATGACAAGTACATCCAGCAATAGTAACATCTCCTTCGTTATTGACATCTCCTCCGACACCAGAATGAAGTGCTTGACTAGTGCCAGCAACAAACATCAAAATTGCACTTAAAACAATAAGTCTCTTAGAGAACAAATCCAACCTATTCATGCCTTGGCCTCTATGATTATTACGCCCACATTAATGGAGACTATTAAGGTTCCAGTATTGCGCTTTCTCCCCCGTTAATATTTTGTTAATTATATATCCTTCAGAAACCTAAAATGTCATGACTCAGAGGAGTCATTATGGCAGGCCCATCTTGGAGGAATATCTATGACCTTAAAGATGAACAAATTAGGGATTTAGGAGAAGCCGAAGATCTTATGGAATTAATGCAGATTTCTGAAGCAGAATCAATATTATTGAATCTAATAGATAAAAGCCCCAATTGTGTTCCTATTCTGAATGTAATGGGGCATATGCAAGGAAGATATTTATCTGATTTTGAAAATGCAATACACTATTATGACAAAGTTTTGGAATTAGAACCTGATAATGCTTGGGCAAGAGATGAGAGGCGACGTTATCAGAGATATTTGAAGTATGATTAGTATACTATAAATCTCTATCCTCTATCGGAATATGTGGACCGAAGTACCATACTGATATTAGGTGCTGGCGGAATAGGTTGTAAATGGGCAACAAGGGCACATTCTAGATGTCCAGAAGGTTCTGCTGACCTTCTTCTAATCGATGTCGATAAAAACTCGTTTTTGAATGCAAATTCTGCCCATTGCCTTCAATTATCCTTGGGCGATGAAGACAAGGGTACTGCTACACTGAGGAGAATGGCCAAACATCGTTTAAAAGACGGAATAAATGATTTTCAAAACCTATTCGACACCTCTGAATTAGTTATCATTTTATCCGGCTTAGGTGGCGGAACCGGTTCCGGTATTTCTGCCGAACTAGCTACTATTGCCAAGGATTCTGGTAGTGTAGTCATTAGCATTGTTGGTTTGCCATTCGCAGAACAACCCTTCCGTTCGACCATTGCCAGAGATGTTTTACCCAATATAGATGAATCCTCAGATATGTGTATAAAATTAAGTATGGAAAGACTTGCATGGCAGGCAAGAAATCGTAAATCTGACTGGGAATCAGGTTCTGAATGGATAGAAGAATTAGTAGAAGGTTTGGTTACAACATTGGCTAAAGTTGGAAAAATAAATCTTGATTTAATGGATCTAAAGTCAATAGTTGGAAAACCAGGAAATGCCACACTTGTTGTCGGTACTGGCGATACAAATGAGCCCGAAAAAGTTGTAAAAGTTGCACAACAATCGCCCCTATATGATATTAATGTCGAAGGGGCAAAAGGATGTTTAATTCAGGTTGAAGGTGGTTTTGATATGACGCTGGCCCATTTGAATTTAGTTTCTGATAGCTTTTTATCAGCATTGGATCCAGATTGTCAAGTCATTCTAGGGGCCCGTTCTAGCGAAGAAATGACTGGTAAGCTTAGATTAGTTGCTGTACTCAGTGGCCTCTAGTTACTCTTCTTCCTCGTTATTCAACTTCTTAATGGCGGACGGCAAAATTACTAAAATAACTACAGCAGTAATGATATGCCCTATGGCCGTTGTTTGTAGTAGACTGCTTTCGGTTAGTTGTTCGGAAATAATTGTCAGTGAACTTATGCTACCTGCATACAAATACCCAAATGAGATTCCCCAAAATATTGCTGATTGACCTCCAAATATGTTGATTCCCTTTTTCTTCCCTCTATTTATCATTGAAGTTACAGCAAAGAATATTGTTATGATCATCAAAAAACCTTCTTCAATCAACATCAATCCATTGACTGAATCTACTAACCATGTACTTCTCCTCCATGCACTTAAAATATGCCAACTAGAAGCAAAAATTAGTACACTCATTAATAAATCTCCCAGGCGTCCTCTATCTCCCAAATTTTGCCTAATATCTAATGTATATTTATCAGTCAGATAACTAATGGTAGAAATTATCAAAAAGAATAAAATCCATAGAATATGAACTTTGATGGTTGAATTCGTTACATTTTCCGCACCATATCCGAACCACCAAACTAGAGGAATAAAAATAGATATTAGTATCCCTGTTCTAATGAAAATATTGTATGTGGATATTTTACTTTCTTTTGTCGAAATTCTTTTTTGTATAAATATCGAACTACCAAATACTAGAGATATCCCCTGCCCTATTGAAAGTAATATGAAGAGAGAACTCATAAAATAATTAATGCTTTTTGCCTCAAATGCTCCATTTACTAGAATGAATAACAAAGTTGTAATTATAATTACAGGCGCCAAAGATATTAATGCTTTAATGAAGTATTTTCTCGTAAATATCCCGTCTCCATCATCATCTATGTTGAACAAAAATTCTCCATATTTAGATGAGATTATTGTTGCTACTAATATATATGAAATAGACAACGAGAGAAATATAGTACTTCCATTTGTTCCAATATAGCCAAATTCATATCGCATAAATGTATATATCAATGCAGTATTAAATAATAACACGGCTAAGTGTGAAAGAGTCGAGGGATTCAAGATAGTCATGAAAAACCCATATTCTCTCTTGCCAAGCGTCTTCTCCATATTCTCCCGAAGAACCATCATTGGTTAAGTTAAACCCCCTGCCGGAGTACATGGGCCGGCTTTCCAAAGTAGCGAGAGGCAAGCATCGCTGGATTGGAATAAGGGGAGAAATAACAATAAATTCAAGGGATGAACTGACCACTATTTTTTCAGAAATTCTTGAAAACTGTGAATGGAAATTATATGATTTTAAGTCTCTGGACCAAAATTGCCTTTTCATTATAAAAACAAATCTCAAAGATTATACCAAAACACTCAATCTCATTAATTCACATGTTTCCTTTGAAACATTGACCAGTTCGGGAAAAATTAAACTAATTAGAGAAAGAATATTCTAATTGATGTGATACTTCCACTCTATATTTTCTAAATCATCTATGTGTCTGACTCTATCATTGCCTAAAATTTCTAATTCTCCCTTTTCAGAAATTCCAACTATTCGACAAACATCATTATTTCCATGCATAACTGAAACTCCTCTGGAAATAATTTCCGAAAGTGCTTTCCATGATTTTCCAATCATTTCTTGAGAGCTAATGGCCGGCAATAGATCATGTTCTTCAAAACTCGAAGAAAGACTAATATCTGCCATATTGTAAATATCAATATTTTTTACTTCTCCTAACGTTTCAATCCACCCAGAAGAACTAAATGAATCATCAATCAACTTACTTCTTTTATTGATCCCTACTCCTACTCTTAGGTAATCATTTTCACTGTCTGACTCAATTACTATTCCTCCCATCTTCCTGAAGTCATTACTCATCAAATCGTTTGGCCACTTGAGCCCAATTTTCAAAATCGCAGCAATAGAAGCACCAGCAGTAATTTGTAAAATTCCTGGTGAGACATTTTCTAGGTTTGACTTTGATATATTCCATGTTGCTAGCATGTCTCCTTCATCCGATTGCCACTTATCGCCCCTCCTGCCTCTGCCTCTGGTTTGCTTTTTTGTCATTATTCTGGCCCAATCTCCTTTCTTAATTTTCTTCACTTCGTCCATTGTGCTCTGACATTCTTCTATGACAATTGGGCCACTATTTTTACCAGGCCTCCAGAACGCATAAACTTCCAGTTTTTCATCACCAATCAGTTCTTCTGTTATCCTTCTTCCAGACCATCCTCTTTCATTCCACAAACTTGGATAACTATTACTCTCTGGTAGAGTTCTAAATAGTAACATTACCAAGCATTCATTGGATATTTTGCTCATTTCTAAAGTATCTATCAGCCTTCTACTCCATCCTCCACTTTCTATATCTAGATAGGCCGCCTCTTCAATATATTCCAATTTATTTTCATCATCTCCCACCGGATCTAAATATGGTAAATTCCAAACTATGAGGTCAATTTTATCAGAAATTTTAATGTTTTCAGTTATTCCACCTTCTTCTATTTTTACTGTATCTTCAAAACCATATTTTTTTACATTTCCTCTGGCACAAGCAACAGCATACGGATTCACATCATAAGCCATTACTTCCCATCCTAATGATGCTAGTAGCATAGATAAAGCTCCTGAACCACAACCTATTTCGAGTGCAAGACCTTGATTTTTTTTCATTTTTAATATTGCTTTTGCTAATAGATAAGTATCTTCTCTTGGCGGATACACTGTTTTGTGAGTTTCTAAATTCCAATTACAAACATTTTCTATTTTAAATATAATTTCTTTAGATGTAAAATCCATAACCTATGCACCTATTTATCAAAAACATTTATCTCAAGAACGCCATATCAA
>CEUA01031758.1_pt1 | contig 19000 bp, 16 predicted proteins | sample 361541 | NCBI WGS metagenome assembly CEUA01 (sample SAMEA2623079, study PRJEB7988) | marine metagenome | isolation source: saline water (ENVO:00002010), including
CTCTACAGCCTCAACGATCTGATCACGGGTAGACTCCGCTTTTTTAGATAGTCTCCGGCGCGTAACATCACCCCGATGTGGAGCGGAAAGTACACCTGCCAGAGCTCCTAAAAAAATCCCTATGCCAAGCCCGATAATAAATGCACCTAATCCGCTAGACTTGCGATGTTGCGGATAAAATTTTCTATACAACATGACACCTCTCTCATAAAAATACATATTAGACTTATCGTAATATAAAAATGTACTAAACAAACAGAAAGTTCAATCCCTCTGGTATTGTTTAATACTGCCAGAATACCTATTTTTTTCAAATAACATCAACCTTCCAACAATATATTCTCCATCCTATGGAGAGGAATAAATGGCCAAGGTATTAACTAACCCTTCACATAGTTTGAAAGAATTTCGTATTCTCCCTGGCTACACCCCCAAGGACGGAAATACTCCAAACGTGCAACTTACTACTCGCCTGTGTCGAAAAGACGAGCAATTTATCGAACTGAATACTCCCTTCCTAAGTGCGGCCATGCAGGCGGTGACTGGTGTTGACATGGCAATATCTCTCGCCCAATTAGGTGGAATAGGCATCCTACCTGTGAGCCAAACGATCGATGAACAATGTGCCAAAGTTGGTCAAGTAAAGAGATTTAAAGCTGGCTTTCAGACGGATATAAAAACGCTCTCCCCTCATCAATATATATCTGATGTTCTCGCGATAATACAGGAAACCGGATACACCACTTTTCCTGTCACAGAAAGTGGTACATTTCACGATAAGCTTATCGGTATCCTAACAGACAAAGATTTTGATGAACGCCGTGACCTTTCTGTTCAAGTTAATGAGCGCATGAAAACGGACGTACAGTTTGGGACGGAAGTTACTGAGCTGCGAACAGCAAATGATTTGATGATTAAACTTGGACGAGGGTTTCTCCCGATTCTTTCTGAAGATGGGATCTTGCAAACCGTCGTTTTTAAAAAAGATTTAGACAAGCACTTGCGGCACCCCAATGAATCAATTGATGAACAAAAACGGCTGCTCGTGGGTGCTGCAATTTCCACCCACGAAGAAGATCGCGAACGCGCCCAAGAACTCATCGCGAACGGAGTAGATCTCCTATTCATCGATGCTTCAGACGGACACACAGAATACCAAGGCGAAATGATTAACTTCATTAAAAAACATTCAAACACGCCTGTGGTCGGTGGTAATATTGTAACAAGCGAGGGCTTCCGTTTCCTGGTAGAATCGGGCGCAGATGCTGTGAAGGTAGGTATGGGTATCGGATCTGGATGCACTACTCAGGAAGTAAAGTCTACTGGGCGGGGACAAGGCACTGCTCTCATGGAAGTTGGCAAAATCCGGCAAGATTTTACTACTACAAGCGGCCGCTATATCCCTCTTATTGCTGACGGTGGGATTACTGGCCCCGCAGAAATGTCTGTTGCCCTGGCCTTAGGAGCTGATACATTAATGATGGGCAATTTCTTTGCACGTTATACTGAAAGTCATGGCAGCTTAATGCGAAATGCTTCAGGTGAAATAGTTAAAGAATATTGGATGGAAGGTAGTATGCGTGCTCACAACATGCGACGTTACGCCCAAACAAAAGACAATTTTTTCGAAGAGGGTATTTCGGGATATGTCCCTCATGTTGGTTCGATTTTCGATAAACTGCCAATCATAGTACAGATGCTCCGAGCCACTTTAGCTACGACTGGATGTAAGACGATAGAGGAATTGCATTCTCATGCGGTTCTTGAAAAACAATCTCCTTCGGCACTTTTGGACAGCAAGATACACGATATTGTCCCCATGAATATAGACCAACAAGTCCTCTAATAGAATGAAGATACTCCTTACAGGCGCCAGTAATCCATTCGCTTTCATATTGTCAAATGCCCTACAAAAAAAACACGAACTTCGTTTAACAGACACCGTCCAAGTTGACACAGACCACGAGTTTGTTACTTCCGAACTGAATCACGATGAGGCAACTAACCGTTTGGTAAAAAACGTGGATGTGGTAATTTGCCTGCCATATTCTCGTCGCGCTAAGGATCACGAGACAGATTGGATCGATATAAATACGCGCCGTCAATATAATTTACTCTCTTCCGCGGTAACGGCTAACGTGTCCCAGGTCATAATCGTCAGTACACTTGACCTTATGGCGTCTTATGATAAAGATATGACTGTAACCGAAGACTGGAAGCCTTTACCCAGTACGGATCCTGAAATTCTTGGAGCACATTTAACCGAATTTGTAGCCAAAGAGTTTGCCCACAGCAATGCTTTGAACATAACAATATTTCGCTTAGGCCACCTAATACGGGAGCAAGAGACCCGAGGTAAAGAATACGATCCAATGTGGCTGGAGGAATCTGATGCCGCTGAAGCCATCTCCTTATTGACTGATCAGAATTTTTCTCCTATACCTCCCGAAATTCCGTATAGAATCTTGCACCTTCAGTCAGTCTCCAAGTTTTCACGCTTCTCATCTCAGCGCACATGTAGCCTCCTTAACTTTGTCCCACACCAAACGTTCGAGAACCGTCAATGAAAGTTCTTCTTTTAGGCGGGAACGGCTTTTTAGGTCCGCATGTAGTCAAAGAATTGCAAGGAGACTATAGCCTTCGTATCACAGATATTGTGGAAATAGACAGCCCTCATGAAACGATGTGCGTGGACGTTAGCGATATTGACCAAGTCCGAAGAGCTGCCGAAGGCACGGATGTAATTGTCAATTGCTCGGTTCTTCGGCCAGATCGAAAATTAGCATTTGACGTAAATACCTTGGGAACGTACAACGCGATCAAAACCTCAACTGAACTGGGACATACTCGTTTCATAAACACTGGACCACATTTTACGCAAGTAGGTCCCAGTTTTGAGAATTTTGATTTCGAGATCTCAGAAGAAGTGCCTCTTCACTCAGGCCTTAATTTGTACGCACATAGCAAATCTATTGGGCAAGAAATTTGTCAGGTTTTCAGCGACAATCACAACATAAATGTACTTACAATGTTATTTCTTAGCTTCAGAGACCCAGAACCGAACCCTAACGAATTTGGAGGTAACACCAATCCATTTTCAGTAACTTTCCGAGATGCTGCCCGTGCAATACGTAAAGGTTTAGAGACAGATTTAAGCTATCTACCCTCACGATGTGAAATCTTTTTTATCACAACTGACACGCCCCACGGACGCTACCGTAACTACAAGGCAAGACGGCTTTTAGGGTGGGAACCCCAAGACAGCTTAGAGAAATACTGGCGCAAGAAAGAAACCTGAAATCATGGCATATGCTCAAGTTTTTTTAGGTGCGGGGCAACCTCTACAGAAAGAGGAGAAACTACTTCCAAAGACACTTGGCGCCGGAGAAATGTTGGTTCGCATTACGTTAGCAACTATTTGTGGATCAGATTTACATACACTATCAGGTCATCGTCAAGAAAAAACTCCGTGCATATTAGGCCATGAGGCCGTTGGTCGTGTTGTGGCAACAGGAGAAGAACGTGTAAACTGGAAACAGGGCCAACGTGTAACCTGGTCTATAGCCGACAGTTGCGGAAACTGCGTCGCCTGTTTGGATTTCGCTCTACCCGAAAAATGTCACCACCTTTTCAAATATGGCCACGCTAGCTTAGAAGACGGTTCCGGCTTAAATGGATGTTATGCCACCCACATTGTTATCCGAAAAGGAACCCACATCGTCGAAGTCCCTGAAGATTTAAATGACGCGGTAGTAGCGCCGGCAAACTGCGCCCTAGCTACTATGGTCAACGCGACTTCAGACCTACCGAGTCCTTGTAATTCTGCGTTAATACAAGGTTCAGGTTTGCTGGGTATTTATGCTTGCGCATTACTCCATCAGCGAGGTATTCCTCGTATTTACTGTATGGATCAAATGGCCTCAAGACGTCAGTTCAGCGAAAATTTTGGTGGTACACCCATCGAAAACATTGATGAAATTCATTCCCTAGAACCCAACGGGGTAGACTTGGCTATAGAAGTGACCGGAGCCCCCCAGATATTAAGTGAGGGTATTTCTGCACTTAGAGTAGGTGGCCACTATATATTTGTTGGTATGGTACATCCGGACAGTATATTACCTATCACTGGTGAACAAATCATCCGAAAATGCCTTCGTATACGCGGAGTTCATAATTACAGTCCTCAGCATTTGGAAGAAGCTATTAAGTTCCTACAGCAAACCCAACATTACTACCCTTATGAAGATCTTATCCGTCCGCCACTTTCCTTATCCGAATTACCAAAAGCTGTTAAAATCGCCGGGTCAAAAAAATTCTTTAGAGTTGCAGTAGAACCATAAAAAAATTATATGGGAAAAAAATGTGACGTTGCCATAGTTGGCGGAGGAATATTAGGAATTGCACATGCCTTCGAAGCTGCGAAACGCGGTCAATCTGTCGTGCTTTTTGAACGTTCCAGTCAAGCACAAGGCGCTTCCATTCGTAACTTCGGGCTTATATGGCCTATTGGGCAACCTCCCGGCAGAGTACATGAAAGAGCATTGCGCACCCGCGAGCGATGGTTAGACATAGCCTCAAAAGCCAACATTTGGCATAGAAAAACAGGTTCCCTACACCTCGCATACGCCCCAGACGAATGGGAGGTCCTGTGCGAATTCAGAGATCTTGCCCCTACCTTAGGATACAATGTCGAGTTAATTAATCCTCAGAAAACACTGGCCAAAAGCCAAGGAATTCGTCCCGATGGATTACGTGGCAGCCTTTGGAGCGAAAACGAATTATGTGTCGATCCGGGCGAGGCAATGATTCAATTACCAATCTTTCTTTCCAGAAATTATAATGTGGACGTGCATTTCTCAACGCACGTCCACGCAATTGAACATCCACACGTTTATACCACTCAAGGCACTTGGGAAGTTGAACGGTCAATCGTATGTAACGGTGATGACTTCGAGAGCTTGTATCCTGATATTTTCCGGTCAAGTAATATTACGAGATGTAAATTACAGATGATGCGTACTTCTCCTCAACCAGAAAGATGGCGATTAGGACCTACCATCGCTGCTGGACTTACACTTCGACATTACGATTCATTTAGGAGTTGTAAGTCCCTATCAGCATACTCAAACCGAATTGCTAAAGAATCGCCAGAATTCGACCAATGGGGTATTCATGTTTTAGCCTCACAAAATGGCACGGGCGAGATCCTAATTGGCGATTCCCACGAATACCACTGGCAACCATCAATTTTCGATCAACCCATAATTGACAAACTTATATTGAATTATCTTGGATCTTTTCTTGTGGTACCCACTTTAGAAATCACTCAGCGTTGGCACGGTATATATGCCAAATTACCTCATCAATCAGAATTCGTAGCCTATCCAGACCCTGATGTGACTATTGTCAATGGCGTAGGAGGTGCGGGAATGACAACAGCATTTGGATTAGCGGAAGAAACATTTAATCAATGACTTTTGCTCAACAGTATAAAACAAGGAGCACCAATGAAAGTTCGTGAAAACATATACTACCTACTCGAGCCTGGCGACGATAAAGGGCGAGCTGTTGATGCCGCTATTGTTCTACTGATATTTCTCAATATTATAGCTCTTGTACTAGAAACCATAGATACGGTTCATGAACAATACTATGAGATATTTAATACCTTTGAACTTTTTTCATTAACAATTTTCACGATAGAATATATTTTGAGATTATGGTCATGTACTACTAATCCACGCTATTCAGAAAATCCTGTTCGTGGTCGCATTCGCTTTGCGCTTTCACCATTAGCGATCATTGATGCCTTGGCGATACTCCCATTTTTTTTAGGTCTAATGGGTGTAGACATGAGAGTGGTTAGGACTGTACGACTATTGCGTATTTTTCGAATCGTCAAATTGGCACGCTATTCACGAGCCCTCAGACTTCTAGGACAGGTTCTAATAGAACGAAAAGAAGAATTGATTAGTATTTTCTTTGTTTTAATAACGCTCCTAATCGTCTCGTCATCATTAATGTATTTTGTGGAGCATGAAGTCCAGCCGGATGTCTTCCCCAATATCCCGGCTACGATGTGGTGGGGAATCATAACGCTAACTACGGTCGGATACGGAGACACCTTTCCTATTACGGCTACAGGCCAGTCCGTTGCCGCAGTAATTGCTATCTTGGGCATTGGTATGTTCGCGCTGCCTGCGGGCATACTTGGTGCTGCATTCACAGAGGCATTAGCTAATACGCGAACAAAAAATAAAAAAAATGAAGCCGATCCTCTTTGTCCTCACTGCGGGAAAAATATTCATCAACAAAAATGATTAGCTCAAAGATCATGCCAAAACCAACATCCAAACATGGGAAGTTTAAAGTTCAGAAAGGTTTATTTTTCGCCCTTCCTTTAGGCTCATCTGTACTGCTTCGGTAAATTCCATGTAGCGAAGCCCATCTGCAAAATTTGTGTGCGTTACCGGTTTGCCAAGCCTAATAGCCTCTACAAATTCCTCTTCAACCCGCCATCCGTTACGAGGCTGTTCAGAAAATTTTAATAAACGAAGTGCTTCATCATCCTCTCCAGCAACCCACACTTTCCCAGGATTAAAAGCGGTGCCACCTTCCATCTTAAAGCAACCTTTTGTACCATAGAATTCGAAAGTAAAGCTATCGCCGAGTCGAGCAACACTACTTAAATGGTAGACCGCCGTAGCGCCATTTTCCATCTCGGAAATAACTCCAATACTTTCCGGAACATCTGCCACACCTGACAAGCCAGTCTCCAGATTAACTCGATCACGCGTAAAAATAGTACCGTGAGCCATAACCGACTTTTCATGTCCAACATAACGTCTCACCGTCTCGTTGAAAATACCTAGTGCCATTATATTTTGGCCCGACAGATCTCGCCTTTGACGCCAATGTAAAGGGGCATCTGGGGCAAAACCACCAGCGAGTCCTCGGACTTCTATCTCCAAAATCTCACCGAAAAAATCTTCTTCGAGCATGGTTAACAGGGTCGGCTCAGCCGTCAGATAAAATGGTGCTGGCACAATCATCGCAACACAATCACTACACTCGGCCGCTGAATACATAGCTTGAGCTTCTTCTAAATTCATACACATTCGAGCTTCGGTGAGAACATGCTTTCCTGCCGACAAGGCCGCTATAGTTATCGGACCATGTAAATATGGCCAGGTTCCTATACATACCGCATCGACTTGATCACTATTTACTAACTCATTCCAGTCATCGTGTATTGTCGGAATACCATACTCCTCCGCAACTTTTTTACCTGAGGCTTCCGTCCGGTTACAGACAGCAACAATCTCTACGTCCTCAATGCCTTGAAAACCGGGAATATGCTGCAGGCGTGTATTTTCCCCAGCTCCGACAATACCAATTCGCAGTGCCATATTTACTCCTAATTAAGTGATTGACTTCCAAGTTAATAATCTAATTTTGCCATTCATAGAGATTGCTTCGTGCAAACTCATATTGATCTTTATTACGCAGTATGTCCGTAGCTCCTCCCGAAGCAACCTCTATTAGCTTAGAACAAAAAGGCTCATACGCAGCACGTGGAGCGACGGCTCCCTTAGCAACTAAAATTTTGTGTTGAAGTGGTTGTATTCCGACACTCGTAATCTGATGAATGCTATTGGGCGACGAACGAACACTATTGAGTATTAGTAGCCCTTTTCCATCCACATCAATTACAGCTGTGCGCCCTTGATCAAAACGTCGACCTCCTCCATGGCGCCGTTCAGTCTCCTCATATAAACCATCATTCAAAGTCCTCACTCTACCATATATTCGACATGGCTCTCCATGTATTTTATCTGTATGGCCTCCTACCAAAAGATCCACTTGCCCATTAATTCCTATCTTGAAACAAGCCTCAGCACCTGCGGGATCCCACACAGTACAAACCCAACCCTCTACAGCCTGCAAGAGCAATTCACGTAAGATAAAAGTGGAGTCACCCGCAGATCCACCTCCTATATTGTCACCAAAATCAAGTAAACATACCGGAAATATATCACTACTCTTTGCCAGTTCTACGGCCTCCGCGGGATTCGGAATTTGTGGTACAAGCTCATCACGTAGATCCCACATCCGCTTACTTATTGACTGAGCGTGATGCTCTGCCAAATCGATATCCCCATCCGCAACAACAACTATAGAAGGCCCCATATGAGGGACATCAGCATATTGATATCCCGCTGCGATACTACAAGCAAGAATCCCAGGCTCTTGTTCCAAATCTTTAGCCATCTGCATAAGCGGCTGCATTGGAGCTGTGCTCGTGTTATGGTAATATATATTGTATACCAATTCTGGCTTTGCTATTGCTGTTACAGGCTTTACATTCCCACGGATCGCATCAACCAATATCGAAGCCGCCTGAAGACCTCTTTCGCGTTGATCAATATGTGGGTTGGTCTTGTAGACAATTAGCCCGTCAGCCATTTCAACGAGCTCAGGTGGAATATTGGAATGATAGTCGTGCGTAACAACTATTGGAACATCCACACCAACTTGCTCTCGAACCCGTTTAACTGTTTCGGCATCCGCATGAGGAAATTCCTCCGCTACCATAGCGCCGTGTAAAGCCAACAGCACCCCATCCACCGAAGGACCATTCTTTAGACCAGCAAGAATTAAATCGACAAATTTTTCGTATGCTTCTTTTGTGACTTGAGCCGCGGGAGTAGCCCCGGCAGCAACAATCGGAATAATTTCATAGCCATACTCCTCAGCTCCAGCTATATAACCAGCCAGCTCATGGAAGGTGTCACGATAGTGACATATCAAATCCTGTCCCTCAGATAAAGCGAAATCATTTACCCCCGTAGGTTGAGAAGAAAATGTATTTGACTCATGCGAAAAACCGGCGATTGCTACTCGCATTTTGTATCTCCCTTAACAATTTTGAGACTTCAAAACAAGTCGAAAAAAATTAATTTATTTGTAATCAACTGGATTGCAGTAAGAACAAGTAAAATATAAATCACCCGATTAAACCAAACGTCAGAAAATTGTTTATTTAAAAAAACTCCCAAGCGCACGCCTGTATAAGCCAACGGCGAAAGCACTAATGTTAATTTAAAAATATCAACATGAAAAAGATCCAATGCCCAATAAGGCGGTATTTTTATTAGGTTTAATACAGCAAAAAAAATGACGGTAGTACCTACGAATTGAAGTTTAGGCAGTTTTTGAGGCAAGAGATAAACAATTACTGGAGGAGCCCCTGCATGAGCAATTGTAGAGGTAAAACCTGAAACGGCTCCCATCAACAAGCCCTCTGCGGTTCCCGGTTGATATTTCTTTATTGTATCCTCCAAAATATTTCGTCCAATTTGAAAAATCACAAATGAAAGCGCCAAAACACCTAATCCTACCCGAAGAATTTGCTCGTGATTTCCAAAAAAGGTAAAAAAGAAGCTTCCAAAAAACACACCAACCAAGGCACCAGGCAAAAGGCGCTTTATGCTAGAAAAATGAAAGGAACGAAGATAATGACGCACCGCAAAACAGTCACAAGCTATTAACAACGGCAACATGAGGGCTGCTGCATCACTAACCGGCAAAACTAATGCTAATAAAGGAGTCGCGATTAACCCAATCCCACCACCAAATCCTGCTTTAGCAACACCCATCAAGACAACAGCAGTCATGGCACACAACCATACCTGAATCGGATATTCAGGCAATTCTACTCACCTTCTACGTGCGTTACCTCAATGTCTAGGTCTTCGCGACGCGCAACACGTTCAACGAGTCCATCCTTAACCCATACAACCCTGTCAGAAACGCTAAGCATCTTGTGATCGTGAGTCGCTGAAATTATGGTCACACCGGAGGACTGATTCATCTCCCGCAATAACTCAATAATCTCTGTACCTGTACGTAAGTCCAGATTGGCAGTTGGTTCATCTGCCAAAACGACTGCCGGATCATTAGCTAAAGCTCGAGCAACGGCGACTCTTTGCTGTTGTCCACCCGATAATTCGAACGGTTTGTGCGAATAACGCTCCCCCAAACCAACCTTTTTTAACAATTCCATCCCTTTATCACGTGCTTCGTCTCCTGTGAGGCCAGCAAACACCATAGGCAAAGTAACATTTTCAAGGGCAGTCATAACAGGTATTAAATTAAACGATTGAAAAATATAGCCGATTTTCCGACACCGAAGCCACGCTAATTCGTAAGCATCTAACTGCGCAACATCAACCTCATCAATGTATACCTTCCCTTCAGACGGCTTGTCCAAGCCTCCCACCATATTAAAAAAGGTACTCTTGCCCGAACCCGATGGACCCATGATCGAAAGATACTCGCCAGTGTATATCTCCATATCAACGCCTCTCAGCGCATGCACTTCTATTTCACCCATGGTGTATATCTTTTTAACCTGCTGAGTACGCACAACCGTCCTTTGTTCGTCCTCAGTTCCCACAGATTCAGAAAAACCCTCCTGTACTTCCGTCATTTGCTCATTACTTTCTATATTATAATTATGTATCCGAGCGCATCGCCTCTACCGGCTCCATTTTAGCAGCACGATATGCTGGAAGCATGGCCCCAACAAGTGAAAGAAGCGTCCCGGCTACCAATGCATAGAGCGCAGAGCGCGAAATATCCGCAAGCGGGAAATAATCAAAAACAAACCCTCCGTAATCCAACAACGCCAACAAAAGTGTCAAAAGAAATCCAAGTACAATTCCAGCAGACGTACCAACCACGCCTTGAAAAGTTGATTCCAGCAAGAAAAGTTTGACTATGAATGCGTCAAGAGCTCCCAAGCATTTCATAGTTCCGATTTCCCGAAACCGTTCCGTAACAGACATAAGCATGGCGTTAGCAATCCCTACTACACACACAAGTAGAGACAAACCTATAAGCCACACCTGTTTAGACTCTTCCTCTTTAACTCGAGCTTTGGCTTCTGCCGACTCCGCGCCACCATCGGTCAACCCAGTTTCAACACCTTTTTTTTGTAGAAGAAGATTTATCTCACTTTTATTCGCATCCCGCAAACTTGAGACAATCGCATTACTACTCCACACTGACATCAAAAAGGCGATTGCGAGGACAACACCGCTTGTCGTGATTAACGACCGACCAAAACGAATTTTTAGACTCCTCATAGCGATCTCTACTGCCCGACTCAACGGCAAAATTATCTTTTTACCACCCGCTACTTCTATTCCTGCCATGGATATAAATTCCTCACTAAAATAAATTACTTAGAACTGCCAACAAGATAAAACAAACTCTCGCCCTACAACTTCGTAAGAAAATGGGGATTACGCAAAATGCTTTTTGTTTATTCTGGGTTTTACCAAATCGCGCTAATTCAGTTAACAATTGTTAAATTCACCGAAGCAGTAAACCAATATCGTTAGCGAGATCTCTAATCTTTCATTTTTCAAGACTAATATCAATGAGATTTCCTTCCGATGATTTCAACCCACTACCTTTTTGTGTTGACTCACCGAATGAAAAGGGAATCATACAAATTTGAAGATCTGGTTTACCCCACCGATCAGACAAATGCTCCAGAGCTAAACCCAAAGTAACTGGGACGAAAATAACCGTATCAACCTGCAAATTCTCAATTAGTTTTTTCAAATGCTTATAATTCCCCAAAACAGGCCTACCTGCCAATAAAGACGTTTTTTCTTCTTTTTCCGAAACGACAGCTAAAAGATCTCGATTTAAATAGCCACTTGCATTCCAATAATCTAGGAAACGACATGCACAATCATCACTGCCGACCAATATTGCACGATCACGAGTCCCAGAAGATTCACGCTTACTCCCAAGCCAATTCACGAAAAAACGCCAACCACACAGCAACAAAATATTCCACCCCCAAGCTCCGCTAGCCGCCAAACGCGAAAAATTATAGGCTTTAAAAAAGAAAACTAACGTTATGATTAGAGCAAAACCTATCGACACTGCGACAAAAGCCCAAAAAGAGGATAGGCGACGAGTACCATACAATCCCAAAACCCAAAAAGTAGCCATCCAAACTATTGCCGACACAAGATATACCATCGCCCACTGTATTTCTGAATAAGGGGGCAATTCCAACCAACGCGTCGGTTCAACATTTATGAACAGGAGGTGGGCTACCCCTTCTATCTGCCCAATCAGTGGAATCAACTCAGGGTGATAACGCACGGTTAGCCCCATTTTGATCCCAAATAAAATGAGTATTAAGTCAATTAACGGTACTAACGATAGCCGTAGTACATTGGCGCTAAAACGTATAGCTCCATATATCGTAATTGCAAAATGCAAAATCCACATCGGGAAAAAGCGATAACGGCGCACCATGTGTTTGCCGACAAATATAGACATCGCTTTACTTTTTCTGTAAAGAATCCGTAGTGGCACTGTCCGTCCGCTTTCACCACGAAAATGTATTATTTGTGCATTTGGTGTGTAGTAGATCTTCCATCCGGCTTTGCGAATCCGGTAGCACCAATCTATATCTTCGCCATACATAAAATAATCTTCGTCTAACAAACCCACCTGATCCATCGCTTCTTTCCTAACGAGCATACACGACCCAGAAAGAACATCTACTTCTGCCTCTTCATCAGGATCTAAAAACGTCATGTTGTAATGAGCAATTTTCTTATGCTTTGGAAATAATCGACTCAGTCCTGACATTTTACAAAATGCCGCAAAAGGAGTAGGGAACCCCCGCCGACTGTCTAGCTGAAGAGTCCCATCGGGATTTAGAATCTTACAACCTACTGCGCCAGCCTGAGGATGAGCATCTAAAAATTCGACCAATTTGTTAAATGCATCTCGATGTACTATGGTGTCTGTATTTATGAGTAGAACATAATTTCCACAAACCTTAGAAAGCGCCTTATTGTTTCCACCAGAAAAACCGATATTTTCTTCGTTTACAAGCAATTGAACATCAGGGAATTTTTCTTTAACCATTTCTGCACTGCCATCTATGGAAGCATTATCAACAACAAAAACTTCCGACTCAATCCCACCTAGTGCGGCAAACGTCGACCGCAAAGCCTGTTCCGTTAAGTCACGCGTATTATAGCTGAGTAATACTACACTTAGTTTCACTAAACTTACCCCTTGGTCTTACCCGTAAGTTTATACAATGCAAAGTAGAGCAACTGTTTGGCAAACAACAAATACTCACGCACGTTAAGCTTACTATTACTATACTGCCTATTGCGAAACACAAAAGGGATTGAAAAATGATTTCTTACGCTGCCTTTAACCAAAATTTCAAATAGGACTTTGTATCCAGCTGATGTTAAACTAAGATCTCCCAGGCAATCTCGACGCAGAAAAAAATAACCAGAAAGCGGATCTTCCACTCCCGTTAGTATACGGGCTAGACCGACCCCAGTCAGAGAGGTAAGCCGTCGATGAAAGGCCCATTTTTCTACCTTACTCGTGTCACCAAATCGACTACCAATCGTAACATCATATTTTTTCAACCCACGTATAAGCTCGGGAAGAATAATTGGATCATGACTAAGATCTGCATCGATGACACCAATGAAATTCCTTTTTGAATAAGCAAAACCTTCCATGACTGCAGAACCTAACCCCAATTTACCAGCTCGATGAATCACTTCGACGGGGTAATTTACTCGCAATTTTTCAGCTACTTCTCCAGTTCCATCCGGCGAATTATCATCCACAACAATGAGTTCGACATCAATATCAGGATAATTAGCAATCACTGTAAAGATCTCCTCGACCAACATAGGTATGTTTTCTCTCTCATTGTACGTCGGTGTAACAAGAGAGACGTATACTTTTTCGTCTTTCAACCTATCCTCTTCCATAAACAAGATCGGGGTACCGACTTTTAAAATCCGAACACCCCATTAAATGACCTAAGCTATCCCTAAATGACCTTGGATACCAGCCCAATTCCCGTTCGACAGCCGAAGTATTCAAACCTGAGATTAAAGGACGCGCAGCTGGCTGGCCCAGCTCTTCTGTTGTAATCCCATTTACCAAAGAGGAATCTAATGAGAAAAATTCTGCCATTTCTATAACTTGCTGATGACGTGTCATGAAACTTCCTCCGCCCACATGCCATAAGCCATATGCCTTTTTTCGACACAATTCACTTAAACAATCAGCTAAATCAGGGCCATAGGTTGGATTACCCCATTGATCACTGACGACACTTATCGGTTCTCCTTGTAGCAACGCATCAAGCGGCCACGTTATCATATTTGGACGAGCGCTGGGCGTATAACCATATAGCCACATCGTCCGAACAACTATACCCTGGTTAATATCTTCTAAAACAATCCGTTCACTTTCTAATTTTAGCTCACCATAATAAGAGATTGGACTGGTTATGTGACTTTCGAGATAGGGCCCACCTTTCCCATCAAAAACATAATCTGTCGACAAGTGCAACAAACCTACGTCTTTAGCTCCGCAAGCAGATGCTAAGTCGTTTACCACATCAACGTTGGCACGCCAAGCGTTTAGGCGTTCCTGTTCACAAAGATCTACGTTTGTAATAGCAGCAGTATTTATGACCCAGTCAGGTTTTTCTTCATCAATCGCGGTGTTTATTGAAACACTGTCATACATATCGACAACTCGACAACGGATTCCTTCGACTATTCCAGTCGAGCGAGACAAAGGAACGATATCCCACGGATATGATAAACGCAATAGGCAATTACCTAAGAAGCCTGTAGCGCCGGTTAAAATAATCTTCATCGTTTTATCGTTTTAATTTATCTAAACCTAATTCTAATAATCCCCAAAGTGCAGCTTGTCTAATTTCTCTTTGATCATATTGAGCCGCGGCAAGCATTTGTTTGCCCCTAAACTTTTCTCCGTATTTCCAATACCAATGCGCAGCATAAGCTGTTCCTAGTTCACCCATACCCATTTCTCTTTCTTCAATTCCTATCCGTATGACTTTATTTGCCAATTGTTCCAACGAGTTATTACCAGTCCGGTCCGACCACGCGCTTAAGGCAATAGCAACCAATGCCTGATCTGTCGGTAATCTGGTTGCACCATCCCCGTTACAAACATGCCTAACACTTCCACTAACATCCACACACTCATTTATAACGTACTCAATTCCTTCGGATGCGAGCTTATATGCCAACGCATCGTTCCTTCTTTCAGACACCTCAATTAATCGGATGAGAATACTGGCCATCCTATCAGCATATACATTGGGATCGGTCCACCATTCACCATCAGCATGTTGTAACTGGCGCCCATACAGCGCCCCATTATCAGGGTCAGCGATAGACTCATTTATGTAAGAAATCCACTTTTCAATCAATTCCCACTGCTCCATTTCAATCAAAAGTCCTATTATTTCTGCCTGGTCAAGTAGGTCTCTCTCGGGTGCAGGATGATTCCAATCTGGTGAATAAGAGAAAAGCCTAAAGCTTCCATCCTCCCATAACGGGGAAGCAATCAAGACTTCGACCGTTTCTTCTACAAATGCAATTGCATCTGGATTACCAGTTTGCCTAAGAAAATGCAGAGCCGTGGCATGAGCAAATTTTTGAGGTCCAAACAGACCTTTATCTTTCCAGTCAACAGAGGCCATCAAATAATGTTGCAATTCCCTGTTCGAATATTTTGTGAAAACCACCTTGGTTTCTTGTTTTAACTTAGCTAAGAGGAGTTTTTCCCCTTTTTTAAACACACCAGCCATCCGCAATAAATATTGTTCTACTTTATTACTCGGAATATCAATAGCTCTGGCGAAAACCCGACCATCCGGCAGAGCATTAATCAAAGCCGGACAGCCCATAACCGATAATTGGGCCGCTTGATCTGGGTGGACGAAAGGATCAACCCGCACGGATACGAAACTCTTTTCAATAAGGGCACGTAGCAACAAAGACGGATTTTCAAGCAGACCATCACATCCCGGTGCGGCAACGTAATACAGTAAAGGTTTATTCTCTACCCTAGCTACATCCAACGCCTCCTGCCAAGTTAACCACTTGAAATCAAGGTCCTTAGATAGCCAATCAGGAAATTCTGTGGTGGGTATCTCATATGATTTAGTGGAGATATTGGGGGGAGCAACCTGTTGATTACAAGCCCACAGCCAGATGTAAGGGAACAACAAAACTGCCGCATAACTTGGGCGCCAACGCGCCTTTGCTGCGCGCATAAAAACCCATCTCTTTTATATACAATGTTTTGTAAGATTTAGAATAGTCAATTTAATTTTCTACTTGTTTTCAGTCAAGTTCCAAATAAGGTTTCGCACGGACAACAAAAACTTATATTTTATGCTCATTATACAAAGCGTTAAATACTTAAGGGAGCGAAAATGAAACCAACAGATAACCGAATATTAGGAAGTAGTGGCTTATCCGTCACTCGGCTCGGTTTAGGTTGTGCTGCTATTGGTGGTTTATATGGTGACATAAGCGATGATCAAGCAACAACAGTAGTAAAAAAGGCCCTGAGTTTGGGATTAAATTTATTTGACACCGCGCCATTGTATGGACTTGGTAAAAGTGAACAACGTTTAGGAGAAGGTTTAAAGAATACCAATAGAGAAAGTTATATTTTAGCTTCGAAAGTCGGTCGGATTTTAGAGCCCAATAACGGTCAAAAAAATGACAGTATCTTCGAAAACGAACCTCCTCTTAAAATTAAATTTGACTATAGCTACGATGGGGTAATGCGATCTTTGGATTCAAGTAGAGAAAGATTAGGTGTAGATCGGATTGATATCGTACACATCCATGACCCAGACGACCATTGGAAAGAGGCTATCGAAGGAGCTTATCCTGCTTTAGAAAAACTGCGAGCTGAAGGTGCGATCAGTGCCATAAGTGCCGGTATGAATCAATGGCAAATGCTATCCCGTTTCGCGTGCGAAGGTGATTTTGACTGCTTCCTATTAGCGGGAAGATATAGCCTCCTTGATCAAACCGCCGTACACGAATTGCTACCCCTCTGCCTTGAAAAAAACATTGGGATCATGGCAGGAGGAACTTACAATAGCGGTATTTTAGCCAAAGGAGCAAAGCCAGGTGCCACCTATAATTATTCTGAAGCACCTACTGATATTGTCCAAAAAGCAAGTGCCATTGAGGCAGTTGCCGAACGTCACAATGTCAACATAAAAGCCGCTGCATCACAATTTGTATTTGCGCATCCAGCCATCACAAGCATCATACCAGGCACAAGACAACCCGAACGTGTTGAAGAAAATTTTAACCTGATAACAGAGAATATACCGACCGACTTTTGGCAGGAATTACGTTACCAAGACCTATTAGATCCCGCCGCACCACTTCCAACGTAGAAACAGTAAAATTTTATCAGTCGGCTAGATATTCTAACACATAAGTCCCCCTAATTGTATCTGACCACACTACTTCGAAATGGTCGCGATGCTCTACCACAGTAGGAACCAAATATTGTGAGGTCTGTGGAAAGCCGAGGCGTTCCACTACAACATAGTCAGTACTTTTGCCCTCCAAATAAGACAGAACAGCAGACGTGTCCTCAAAGGGAAACACGAAATTGATCGATTTAAGACCAGACACCACATACATCCAATAAGGCTTCCTACATACAACCAAAGCCTCATCTGCGGCATGCCTATCTAGCCATTTCCCAGCAGAAAAGTAACCTTCCCAGGCAGGGGGGTAGTCTAACCGAGCGTACTCTGACAGATTCAAAACACCTGGAAACTGTCCAATAATTAAGCTGAGAGACAAAGCCCAAACAAATATTTTTCCTGTCCACGGTCCACCCCCACGCTTAAAAAACTCTACCAAATCGATAGCACACCTTGCGGAAAAATAAACTAAAAACGGTACGATCCCGATTAAGAAGCGCGTGTCCACCCAGGGCCAGAGAATAGCAATACCCAAGACATTAGCAACGTAAAGAACCCAAAAAATATCACGTCGGAATTTAAAAGCCGTCCATATGGTATAAATAGCAATAATTAAAATGAAGATAGAGACCGGGCCAATCTCGTCTCCACCGTAAGTGAAGGGCCAAAGCAAACGCGGTAAATGTATATTAAGGTATAGTAGACTATTTTCAGTGATACGTTCAAATAATTCGGTTAACCCCACAAAACCTCTGTCAGGATAATAGGGGTTTACCATTATCAATTGCTGTAAATAGACCGATTTTTCACCGACTATATTATTACGGATTGTCCATGGTAACCAAGTAGCAAAACATGCGAAAATAAAAAAGAACCCTCGTTTTATGTCACGAAGAGTCAAAAGATAGATAAAAAACGAAATAATGAGGGCAACACCAGCACTGCGTATGTAGTAGGCCCCCATCACACACAAGATGCCAAATAAAAATGTCCTATTATGCCGGATACCTGGCTGACTAATTCCACGCTCCAAAAATAGCACAGCAAGCAGAGATACTGTTAAGTAGGGAACCTCTGACATAACCTGATGACTAAAATGAAGCAATATCGGGCCAAACGAATTAACGCCCTCTGTATCGGTCGTCAAATAACTCTTCCCAGCTGTGATACTAATGAGAGCAATGGCCAACGAGGGAACCAAATCAAGTCGGGTTCTCAAAATTAAATACAGCATGCTCATCCCCACTGAGAACATAATCAACACCAACATTTTCATTGGGATCAACTCCCCTGGGAACAACCACTCCATCGGCATAAGCAAGAGGGGAAACCCAAACGGATATTTTGTAGCGGGAACCGGATCGGGAAGGTTTAAATATTGTAGACCTTGTCCTTCAACTAAACTTCGAGCAAGCGTAATAAACTCTGCATTATCTCCGGACAAAGACAACTTCGAATCAAAGGTCCACAGACCAAGAAAAAAAGTAAATAATCCGACAAGAAAACAAACTATTCGCCGGCCCTTAATAGTGTCGCTGAAATGATTAAGCTGGACAACTACTTCATGAATGTAAGATCCAGACCCAAACAAATTTGTATTGGGTCTTTTTTCGGACCCAAGGGAAGCATCATCCC
>CEUA01138111.1_pt1 | contig 18970 bp, 26 predicted proteins | sample 361541 | NCBI WGS metagenome assembly CEUA01 (sample SAMEA2623079, study PRJEB7988) | marine metagenome | isolation source: saline water (ENVO:00002010), including
CTGTTCTTTGCACCGTAAAAAGTGCAAGGAAACAGGGTTTTTTCATATTAAATGATCCTAAAAGGCACAAAATTTCAAATTAAAGTCTGGAATTACCTTATGAAAATACCAAAAGGTAAAGTAAAAAGCTATAAACAAGTTGCTTTGAGTATAAATAGGCCTAGATCGGCTCGTGCAGTTGCTAATGCATGTGGAAAAAACCCATATGCTCCTAAAGTACCATGTCATAGGGTTATTAGGTCAGATGGTTCACTGGGTGGCTACTCTGGATCTGGAGGTATAAAAACTAAGAAAAAGCTCCTAAAAAAAGAAGGTTTTTCCTTTTAAAAGCTAGCAATACCAACGATTTTAGTAAATTTTCCCCTATTACCCTGATATTTTTTGTTTTCGCCCTTCAGTTGTACTCTTTATTGGTAGATCGTAAAATATACCCCTTCTATGGCCGTTTAAACGCTATATTCATCTTATGCAATGCTCAATAATTCGCTATCATAAATTCCAATTTAAACACTAAAAATCAATCATATTACGGTGATTTTGCTCTAAATTATATTTATTAATTACTATTTTTATAAGCAATTTTTTTAGTATATCCAAAAACCTTGATTTCATTAGTTTATTTAAGGGGGTTTAAAAAATATAGATTACATATTTTAATATATTTAATTTAATTATATACTACTTTAAGTTATATAAATAATGTAATAATTTCAGTATTTTAATTCAATAACTTAAAGTAAAATATAATAAAATAGGTAAAGCTTATTTACTATTAAATATTAGCTTCTCTTTTAAAAATATAGATACCTGAAGCAATAATTATAAACAATCCAATAAAATGAAATAAGTCTGGAAGATGATTAAAGTAATAATAACCAATAATTATATTAGTGACTATCTCAAAATAACCAAACGGTGCTAACTTTGATGCATCAGCAAATCTTAGTGAAAGTATTAAAAATAAATGACCTATTGATGCAAAAAAACCGATAGCAAACATCATATACCATTCAGTAATTGATGGTTGAACCCAAACAATTGGCATTATTAAAGAACCTATTATGGCCCCTACTACACCTGTTAGTAAAAGTGTTAAAAGTGGATGGTCAGAGTTATGTAATTTCCTAGTTACAATTATATAAAAAGCATACAAAATACCGGTGCCTATAGCAGCAATACTTGCTAAGTTTATTTCTACAAATCCTGGTCTAATAACAATTAAAGATCCTATAAATCCTACTATTACAGCTGTCCATCTTCTATAACCAACTTTTTCGCCTAATAAAAAAGCTGATAAAGCAGTTACAATTAAAGGAGCTATAAAAGCTAAAGTAAGAGCTTTTGAAAGTGATATTACAGATATTGAGTAGAAAAATAAAATATTTGCAGAAAATAATAACAATCCTCTAATTAATTGAAGCTTAGGTTTCTCGGTCCATTTAAGGTTATTTCGAAAAAAAAGTAACATTACGGGTAAAACGATAACAACCGTAAAAAAATACCTAGACCAAGTAATTTGCAATACAGGAATTGATGAACTTAGATACTTAGCAAAACCATCCATTATAGGCAGCATTATCCATGCTGACAAATTTAATATAATGGCTTTCATTAAGAAAAATATTTTAAGGATATAAATACAATAATTGGTACAGTAATTAAAGACATTAAAGTCGATACAACGATCATGCTAGAAATGTTGTCGACTATTTTTTTTGGTGAATACATAGCTGCAATTAAATAAGTTAAAATAGCGCTAGGCATAGAAGATTGAATCAACAAAACACCAGCCGCATATCCAGACAAATTGAATATTTTTATTATAAAAAAACCTATAACTGGACCTAAAATAACTCTCCCCACTGAAGAAATTAAAGAACTTTTAAAAGAAAAAACTTTTAATTGTGTTAAAGATATACCTAATGACATTAAAATTAATACTATCATTGCGTAGCCCAATAACATTACAGTATTTAAGACAAATTTAGGCATTTCCATATCAAAATATAAAAATGCTACTGCTATAATTACGGCGTATGATGAAGGGCTTTTTAAAATAATAAATATATCAAATTTTTTACTGGCTAAGAAAACGTTTACTGTGAAATGAAGAAGTACAACTAAAGAAGAAATTGCTGCAGCAACACCCATTCCTAAAGTACCGTAGGCAAAGAGGCATATAGGAATGCCCATATTTCCTGTATTTGGTAGAAAAAAAGGAGGAAGTTCTCTTATATAGTCTTTTTTCATAAATATTAAAAATATAACTCCAACTACAGCGAAAGAAGAAAGTGCAATTATTGAATAGATAAAATATTCAGCAAAAATATCAAATTTTACACCTGAGGATGTTATTGCAAATATAAATAAGGCAGGAGCACCAAAGTTAGCTGAATAATTAGTAATAAAAGCAGTGTCTACATCACTTTTTTTTTTACCCAAAAAATAACCTATGCCAACAATAAAAAAAACAGGAAATAAAACCTCAAATAATTTTAAGTAAATGTCCATTTAATTAAATAGACGGATTAAAGTGGGTTTTTTTAATATATTTTTATTAAATTTAAAGGATTTAATACAACTTTGAGCATCATACTCATTAGACATGTGAGTAATAATAACAATTGAAGCAGTTTTTTTCTTATTATCTGGTATTTGTATTAACCTCTCTACAGAAATTTTTTTTGCGGCTAATTGTTTAGTAATTTGAGCCAATACCCCAGGTTTATCTTTAACTTCAAATCTTAAATAAAGTGAATTAAAATAATTATTTTTATTATAGACTTTTGCTATTTTTCTTTTCTTTTCAGGGATACCAAAAGGGTATTTGATATTTCCTCTAAGGATTGATAGCAGATCAGACATTAAAGAGGATGATGTCGGGCCTGGACCAGCGCCCTCCCCTTGAAGAATGCTTTCACCAACTGGGTTACCATGCACTATTACTGCATTCATTACTCCATTAACATTTCCGATATAAGTATCTTTTTTTACTAAACTTGGGTGAACCCTTTCAAAAAGTTGATTATTGATCAACTCGGTTATTCCTAAAAGTTTTATTCTATAATTTAACTGGTTAGCAATATTTATATCTTTATACTCGATATTCTCAATACCTTCCATTAAGCAATCTTTATTTGATATTTTTTTATTGAAAGATAAAGAAGATAAAATTCGCACTTTTGCAAATGCATCAAATCCATTTAAATCCAACTTTGGATTTCCAGGTTCAGCATATCCAAGTTTTTGTGCTTTTTTCAGAACGTTTGAAAAATTTTCTCCAGATTTTTCCATCTCTGAAAGAATATAATTACAAGTTCCATTTAATATGCCGTAGACTTTAAATATTTTATTTGTAGCCAAACTGTCTTTTATTGATCTTAAAATTGGTATTCCACCTGCAACTGATGCTTCAAATTCTAAATTAACTTTATTTTTTTCTGCTAATTTAGATAAATAGTTACCGTGTTTAGATATTAAAGCTTTATTAGGTGTAATAACGTGTATGTGATTTTTTAAAGCTAGCTCTACAACCTTTTTAGAAATTTTATCTGAAAGACCAATTGCTTCAAACAGTATATCTACATTACATTTTTTTATTATTTCTAAAGGATTTTTATAAAAAATTTTCTTATTAATTTTATATTTTCTTTTTTTATTCTTATTTTTGGCAGAAATAGCAACAATTTTGATTTTCTTGCCTGTTTTAAGTTCAATGTCTTTTTTCTTATTATTCAGTTCATTTAATAAATAGTTTCCAATTTGACCCAACCCAACAATAGCTATATTTACATTTTTTTTCATATTTTAATTATCAATATTTGGAAAATCTGTATTATTTGCATATTTTTCAACAAGATTTTTAAATTGATCAAAGCTTAAATTTTTATTGAAATTTAAAATTTCACTTTTTGTAACTGGTTTAGTGCAAGAACTTAATAAAATTAATAAAAAAAATATTATTTTTTTCATAACAATCCTTTTTTTTCAGAAAAGTTAAATTTTAAATTCATATTTTGAACTGCCTGCCCTGCACCTCCCTTTATAAGATTATCAATTGCTGATAAAATTATATATTTATTTTTATACTTAGTTTTACATATAGATATATAGCAATTATTTGTATTAATCACATCATTAGTACTTATATATGAATTAATTTTGAGAATTTTAACAAAATTTTTATTTTTATAAACCGATCTAAGTTTTGAATAGATTTTATTTATTGTTACACCTTTTTTTGTTTCTATATATATAGTGCTTAAAATACCTCTAAACATTGGTGTTAAGTGTGGTGTAAAAGTAAAATTAAATTTTTTATTAGTAATTTTTTTAATTTCTTGTTCAATCTCAGAATTATGTCTATGGAAACCAACGCCATAAGCACTTAAAGACTCATATAAATTTTTATTAATATATTTTTTATGAACACTTCTTCCTGCACCAGAATATCCTGACTTAGAGTCTATAATTATATTTTTTAGATTAACCAAATTTTTTTTAATTAAGGGTAATAATGGAATTAAAATTGATGTTGGATAACACCCTGGGCAAGAAATAATTTTATAATTTTTAACTTTACTTCCTGTAATCTCAGGTAAAGCATAAATGCTTTTCTTGATATTAAAAATTGCCTTATGTTTTTGTTTATACCAGTTTAAATAAGATTTTGATGTGTTGAGTCTAAAATCAGCTGCTAAATCAATTAATGTATTATGTTTATTTAATTGTTTAGAAATAACTTGAGCTTCCCCATTTGGCAATGCAGTAAAGATAACATCAACATTATTTAATAAATTTTTATTAAATTTAATAATTTTAGGTAATTTTTTTAATTTAAGACTTCTGTCAAAAATTGAAATATTTTTACCAACAGAAGTATTTCCACATAAATATTTAATAAAAATATTTTTATGTTGTGATAACAGTTTAACTAACTGTATCCCAATATAACCAGTTGATCCCGCAATTAATACTCTAAGCTTGTTCATTTTATATTATACCAGTAAAAAATTAAAAAAAAATTATCTTTTAGAAAACTGGAAGCTTCTTCTAGCTTTCCTATGACCGTATTTTTTTCTTTCAACAGCCCGAGAATCTCGTGTGGTTAGTTTTTCTTTTTTAAGAGTTGGTTTTAAAGTCGAATCAAATTGAAGAAGTGCTTTTGAAATACCATGAACCATTGCTCCCACTTGTCCCGTATGCCCTCCACCTTTTACATCGCATCTAACATCATATGACGTTGATTGGTTTATAATTTCAAAAGGTCTTAATAATTGCATTTTATGATTAGCTCTAGTGAAATACACTTTATAATCTTTTCCATTTACTACAATTTTACCAGATCCTTTTTTTAACCAAATTTTAGCAATAGAAGTTTTTCTTTTTCCTGTTGCGTACTTGCTATCTTTAAAATCTAGTTCACTAGTATTATCTTGATTTGTTTCCATGCTAATTTCTAATAATATTTTTCGTATTTAATTTTGCTAAGTCAATTAATTTTGGATTTTGTGATGAGTGAGGGTGAGTCTCACCTGTGTAAATTTTTAACTTTGTCAATTGTTTTTTTGCAAGAGGACCACCTGGTAGCATACGTTTAACTGCAAGTTTTAAACTTTCTGCAGGTTTTTTTTTAGAAAGTATTTCTGGAGTAGTTTCTTTAATTCCTCCTGGATAACCAGTATGACGATAATATTTCTTATTTTTAAATTTTTTTCCTGTAAATTTTATTTGTTCTATATTCTTAACAACAACAAAATCACCATGATCCATATGAGGAGTGTAATTAGTTTTATTTTTACCTCTAATTATTTTTGCAATTATTGTAGCTAGTCTACCCACAACAGCATTTTTAGCATCAATTTCAAACCAATTGCTTGATATTTCAGATTTTTTTACAAATTTAGTCATAAGAATGCGCATAATTACTGACATTTAGGCTTAAAGTCAAACATTAGGTTGTATTTAATTGCCTTATAAATACAACAAAATCTCTATTTTAATGACTTGAAACTTTATTGCTTGCTGTAATAGACTCATTAATACGAAAATTTTTTCGTTGGGTATTTATACTAACTTGTGCGCCCTGAATTAATCAAAAGCACTAAAAAGGAGAAATAAAATGTCAAATACAACAAAAAATCCAGAAACAATAGCTTTGCATGGTGGTGATTACAGAAGAGATCCAGCTACAACTGCAGTGGCCGTTCCTGTATATAGAACTACATCTTATCAGTTTAATAATGCTGAACATGCAGCAAATTTATTTGCTCTAAAAGAATTTGGAAACATATATACGAGAATAATGAACCCGACTAATGATGTGTTAGAAAAAAGGGTTGCCGCTTTAGAAGGTGGTTTAGCATGTGTTACAGTTGGGTCAGGTCAAGCTGCATCAACTTTTGCAATTCTTAACGTTTGTCAATCTGGTGACAACTTTGTAAGTTCAACAGATTTATATGGTGGAACTGTAAATTTGTTTACACACACTTTAAAAAAATTAGGAATAGAAGTTAGATATGCTGATCCTTCAGATCCAAAAAACTTTGAAAAAGCAATAGATGAAAGAACAAGGTGTTTTTACGCTGAAACATTACCTAATCCATATTTGAGAGTATTTCCAATAAAAGAAGTTTCAGATATTGGAAGAAAACATAATATACCATTAATAATGGATAATACAGCGGCTCCAATAATATGTAAGCCTCTTGAGCATGGTGCAGCAGTTGTTGTTCATTCACTTACAAAATTTATAGGTGGACATGGAACTGTAATTGGTGGATGTTTAGTCGATGGTGGTAATTTTGATTGGACAGCTGATCCAAAAAGACAACCATTATTTAATGAACCTGATATGAGTTATGGTGGCGCTAAATGGGGTGAAGTTGTACCTCAATTAACTGGTGCAAATGTTGCTTTTGCTGTTAGAGCAAGAGTTTGTTTATTAAGAGATTTAGGTGCACCTTTAGCTCCAGATAATGCATGGGGTATAATCCAAGGTTTAGAAACTGTCCCACTAAGAATGAAACAACATTGCTCAAATGCAGAAAAAGTTGTCGCTTTTTTACAAAAACATAAAAACGTTGAAAGAGTAATATATCCAACTTTACATAAAGGTGAGATAGGTAATAGATCTAAAAAATATTTTAAAGGTGGAAATGGAGCTTTGGTAGGTATTGAGGTTAAAGGTGGTGTAGAAGCTGGTAAAAAGTTTATTGAAGCTTTAAAAATGTTTTATCATGTTGCTAATATTGGAGATGCAAGGAGTCTTGCTATTCATCCTGCAACAACAACACATAGCCAGTTAACTTCTGAAGAATTACTTGCTGCTGGAGTGACACCAGGATATGTTAGGTTATCAATAGGTATAGAGCATCCTGATGATATAATTGGTGATTTAGATCAAGCATTAAATTCATCATCTGGTAAACCTAATTTGAAGGCGGTAAGTTAATTCTTGTATTTACATACAAAAAATAAATACACGAACTTACTAAAAAAATTGAACTAATTTGGTGCATAGATGCTAAAAATATCTGTGCACCATATAATAAAGTTAATATACCTAAAACAACTTGTACAATTAATAAAAATCCAACAATTTTAATTACATTAAAGAAAACTTTTAATTTTTTTTTATAAACTTCAGCTAAAATAAAAAAGTAAAAAATTAATATTAAATAAGCTAAATTTCTATGCATAAACTGAACCAAGGACGGATCGCTAAAAGCTTCAAAATTAAATAGATTAACTAATTCATTATCATCAGGAAAAAATGCTGAGCCCATTAGCGGCCAAGTATTATATATTTTACCTGCATCCATACCCGATACAAATGCACCAATGGCAATCTGACAGAATATTAAGAATATAAAAATAAAAGGTATATAAAAACTCAATTTATTTCCATTAGAGACTTGATAATTTAATCTTAAATAATTCCAAATTATTAATGAAAGAATAATAAAGGCTACTAGAAGATGTACAGATAATCTAAAATGGCTAACATCGACTCTATCAATTAATCCACTAGAAACCATATACCAACCGATAAAACCTTGGAAACATATTAGAAAAAAAATAAAATAAAGATTAATTAATCTTTTGAAGCCCAATTTTATAGAAAAAAACAATAATGGAATTAAAAAAGATAAACCTATTAATCTACCTAAAAATCTGTGCGCCCATTCCCACCAAAATATTATCTTGAACTCCTGTAATGTCATTTCATAATTTTGGAGCTCATATTCAGGAATTTTTTTATATAAGTTAAAATAATTTTCCCAATCAGCAGCATTTAATGGAGGTAAAAAACCAGAAAATAATTGCCATTCAGTTATTGATAAACCAGAGTCTGTAAGTCTGGTCAAGCCTCCTACTACTATCATAATTGATATAATCCAAAACATGGCAAGTAGCCAATAAGAAATATATTTTTTTAATACTTTATTTTCTATATACATATTAAAATAAATATATTAATTATAACTAAATCCAATTAAATAAATGTCGCCTTACAACAAAAAAAAATTAAATAAATTAAGAAAAAGTTTAGATATTATAGACAAACAACTTTTAAATATATTTAAAAGAAGAACTGAAATTGTAAAACAGGTTATAAAAACTAAAGAATTTAAAAAAGATATAATTGACAAGAAAAGAATTGATGTAATTTTAAAAAAAATTAAAAAGGAATCTATTAAAAGAAAAATTGATCCAAAAATAACAAAAAGAATTTGGAAGAATATTATTTGGTCTTATATAGAATACGAGTATAGGAATTTCAAAAAAAAATAATTATTTACTGTGTGGAGGCAACTTTTTCTCTACAAAAATTTCATGCTTTCTAGTTGAGGGATTATATTTTTTAGCTTTAAGTTTTACCTTAGCTTTTTCACCGCCTGCTGGTTTTTTAACATAATAAAAAAAAGGACTATCTGGTTTTCCTTCAGGAACTAGCCGAACTTTAACATGTGTTTTTTTTGCCATTTTATTTTAATTTTTTTAATTCTTTTACTAAATTAGAAATTTTTTTTAATTTATTTTTAATCTTAATATTGTCGATACTTATAGATTTATTTGAAAAATCGTCAAGGTTTAAAGAATGATTATCATTTAAAGCTTTTTTTACACCATTGATTGTCATTCCTTGTTCTTTTAATAAATATTTAATTTTTTTTAATGTTTGAATTGCATCATTATCATAATACCTACGCTTGCCAGCTAAAATTTTTGGTTTAATTTGTTTAAATTCTTTTTCCCAAAATCTTATAGTGTGAGTATTAAGATTGCCATTTTTTTGATTTACAAGATTCAAGATTTTAGCAACCTCGCCAATTGATTTATAAGCACTATCAGTTTTTTTCATTTATTTAGAATTTATATAGTTTTTAAATTCTTTTGAGGGTTTAAATAAAATTACATTTCTAGATGAAATAACTTTATTTTCTTTAGTTAATGGATTTCTTCCAATTCTACTTTTTTTAGTTCTTAGTGAAAAAGTTCCAAATTTAGAAATTTTTAAAATTTTATTTTTTTTTAAATTATCAATTATAGTTTCTAAAAAATCATCAAGTAAGTTTTCTGATAAGTTTTTAGAAAAACCAATTTGCATATAAATAGAATTAATTAAGTCTTTTTTTGTTAAATTAATTTTCATATTTGGTAATATTACTTCTGATTTTTTCAATTAAATTTCCTTCGACTATTTTTGAAGAAACGCTCAAGGAGTTTGAAAAACCTATGTAATCAGTTCCTCCATGACTCTTAACTACCGGTGAGTTCAATCCTAATAAGATTGCACCATTATATAATCGTGGATCTAATCTTTTTTTAAATTTTTTAAGTCTAACCATATTTAGAATTGATGATAACTTGCCAATTACTGTATCACTTAAAGCATCTTTTAACTCATCTGTAATAAAGTTAGCAGTACCTTCAGCAGTTTTTAATGCAACGTTTCCTGTAAACCCATCTGCTACAATTACATTTACTTCACCATTCATTAATTGATTGCCTTCTATAAAACCCTTAAATTCATAGTTTGGATTTTTTTTGGTATTAAGTTTTTGGTATGTGTTTTTCAATATTTCATTTCCTTTCATTTCCTCAGATCCTATATTTAATAATGAAACTTTTGCTTTTTCCTCCGGAAATAATGATTTAAACAATGAGGATCCCATAATAGTAAAATCAATTAAATTTTTTTCACTACATTCTATGTTTGCGCCTAAATCTATAACAACGCTCATCCCTTTTTTATTCGGCCATAAAGCAGACAAAGCTGGTTTATCTATATTTTCTATCATTGATAAATTTAGTTTAGCTATAACTAGTAGTGCACCGGTGTTGCCAGCTGAAACAACTATGTCTGCCTGTTTATTTTTTACACTTTCAATTGCAAGCCACATACTTGTATTTTTCCCTTTTTTTGCTGCTCCTAGTGGTGAGTCAGTTCCCTCAACTTTTTCCATAGTATGAAAAATTTCATAAGATTCTACACTTAGATTGGAACCTAAACACTTTTTAATTTTTGTTTCATCACCAAAGATCTTATAAAAACAATTTTTATTAACCTTAGTATGATGAATAATTCCATCTATAACTTTATTAGGTGAATTATCACCACCCATTGCATCAACTGCAATTGTTATTAGTTTCGACATTGATTTATTATAATGTATTTAATCCTTAGGGTCTAAAACTTGTCTACCTTTATACATGCCAGTTTTTGTATCTAAATGGTGTGATAATCTATATTCACCTGATTTTTTATCCTCGACCACATTTTTAGGAGAAAATCTTATATGAGATCTTCTCTTTCCAGTTCTTGACGGACTTGTTTTACGTTTTGGTACAGCCATTTTAAATTTTAAGTTTAATTACACCTTTTATCAAAGAATTTAAAGTAGTTTTTGATAATAATATCTCATATTTATCAAAATATTTAGTTAAATCTAAGCGGCTAGTATCAAAAGGGATAAAATTTGTTAAAATTTTACTTTTATTTGTATTGTTTAAATCACTCCAATTATCAATTTTGCTTAAAATTGAATGGAATAAATTTAAGTATTCCTTCATTTTTTTATTAATTGTAACATCACCGTAACCTATTTCTCTAATACTTAATTCAATTTGTTTAAAAACATAATCATAAATTTCTTGAAGTTCTTTATTATTATCATTGGTTTTGAAAACCTTCAAAAAGAAGGCAAAATGAAATAAAAAAACAGTAAGTCTATCAGAAAATGTGTCTTTGGATTGAATATTATAGAGATCTTTATTTCTAGTTAAATTGACTAAATTATTGTAAATATTTATATATTTATAATTCATGTATAAATTTTTTATTATTACTATTTTTTTTCTTATTACAAATTGTAATTTAAATAAAGTAGTAAAACATCACGGTATTCAATTTCTTGAAACTAAACAGGAAAAATTATCAATTAATAAAACTAATAAAAACGATATTCAAAAAATATTAGGTCCTCCTTCAACAAAAAGTACTTTTAACAATGATGTTTGGATTTATATTGAGAGAAAAACATCAAAATCGTCATTATTCACTTTGGGCAAAAAGAAAATGATCAAAAACAATGTTTTAGTTCTTGAAATAGATAATAAAGGTTTGCTTGTGAAAAAAGATTTTTTTGATATCAATGATATGAATGAATTTAACTTTTCAGAGGGTACTACTGAAAAAACCCACTCAAAAAGATCTTTTGTTTATGATTTTTTATCTAGTGTAAGACAGAAAATGAATGATCCATTAGGAAAAAGAAAAAAATAATCTAGCCAGCAATTACCGCTAATAATAACAAAGCAACGATATTTGTAATTTTAATCATTGGATTAACGGCTGGTCCAGCTGTATCTTTATATGGATCACCAACAGTGTCACCTGTTACTGCTGCTTTATGGGCATCAGATCCCTTACCTCCAAAATTTCCGTCCTCTATATACTTTTTAGCATTATCCCAAGCACCGCCACCAGCTGTCATAGATATTGCAACAAATAAGCCAGTTATAATTACACCGAGTAACATCGCTCCTACAGAAGACAATGCTGCTACTTGACCACCTATTGGTAAAATAAACAAGTAAAGAACTATTGGTGATAGAACTGGTAATAAAGATGGTATTATCATCTCTTTTATTGCTGCTTTTGTAAGTAAATCAACTAATCTACCGTAATCAGGTTTAGACTTCCTTTTCATTATACCTGGAATTTTTTTAAATTGTCTTCTTACTTCAACAACAACAGCACCTCCTGCTCTACCTACTGCCTGCATACCCATTGAACCAAAAAGGTATGGAAGCATACCACCAACTAACAATCCAACTACTACAAATGGATTTGATAAATCGAATGTTACAACAATTCCTTCCAGATTTGATCCTGCAACTTTAGAAAAATGTTTAATATCTTCAGTATATGCAGCAAATAAAACTAATGCTCCTAAACCTGCGGATCCAATTGCATATCCTTTTGTTACTGCTTTAGTAGTATTACCAACTGCATCTAATGCGTCAGTAGTTTTTCTAACATTCTTAGGTAGATTAGACATTTCAGCTATGCCTCCTGCATTATCTGTTACAGGACCATATGCGTCTAATGCTACAACCATACCAGCTAATGCTAGCATCGTTGTTACTGCTATTGCTATACCAAAAAGTCCAGCAATATAGTTTGTTAAAAGTATTCCTCCTACAATTATCAAGGCAGGAACTGCTGTGGCTTCCATTGAAACTGCTAAACCTTGAATTACATTTGTTCCATGACCTGTTGTTGATGATGAAGCAACACTTTTTACAGGTCTATAATTGGTTCCTGTATAATATTCAGTTACCCAAATTATTAAACCAGTAATAACTAGTCCAATAACACCACAAATATACAAACTCAAACCCGTGAATGTTTTATCTTTTATAGAGTAGGTATTTTCTAAGCCTAAAACATAATCAGTAATTGGATATAAAACTAACAATGATGTTATGGCTGTAACAATAAATCCTTTATATAAAGCAGCCATAATGTTTTTGGATTTACCCAATTTAACAAAAAAAGTTCCAAATATTGAAGTTAATATACAAGCTCCTCCTATAGACAATGGATAAATCATCATATTAAGGTCTCCATGAAAAAATATTGAAGATAAGACCATAGTAGCAACTATTGTAACAGCATATGTTTCGAATAAGTCTGCTGCCATTCCTGCACAATCACCTACATTATCTCCTACATTGTCAGCTATTACAGCAGGATTTCTAGGGTCGTCCTCTGGTATACCTGCTTCGACTTTACCAACTAAATCTGCACCTACATCAGCGCCTTTTGTAAAAATTCCACCACCAAGTCTAGCAAAAATTGAAATGAGTGATGCTCCAAAACCTAGTGCAACTAATGCATTAACTATCTCTCTCTCATCAACTCCAAATGATAATAATAAAAAATAATATACTGCAATTGACAAAAGAGCCAAACCGGCAACTAGCATTCCTGTAACAGCTCCTGATTTAAATGCAATTGAAAGACCTTGAGACAATCCTTTTCGAGAAGCTTCAGCTGTTCTTACGTTAGCTTGGACAGATACAAGCATACCAACATAACCTGCTATACCAGATAAAGTTGCACCTATTAAATAACCTATACCAACTAAAATACTAAATGCGTAACTAATAATCACAAGTACAACAATTCCAACTATTCCAATTGTTTTGTATTGTCGATTTAAATAAGCTCTAGCTCCTATCTGAATAGCAGAAGCTATTTCCTGCATCTTAGCGCTGCCAGCGCTAGCACTTAAAATATTTTTACCCGTAAGAAAACCATAAACGATTGATAGCAAACCTGCTAAAATGATTAGTTGAAGTATATTTGTTACTGATGCTTCCATAATTCCTTTAATTGTATGTTAGTTAGTATTTAATAAAAAAACGGACATTACAAAAAAAAAGATAAAAGGCAATATTTAACTTCTTAGAAGTTATGTGAATAACCTTTAAATTTACTCACATTTAGGGATTTATTCCCTTTTTTTAATGAATTCTTTTTATAATTATTGGTTATTTTACCAATTTTAGTTATTTTCTGATTCATTCTTTTAGAAACTAGTTTTATTAAAGATCTATTTTTTAAAGAAGAAGTAAATAGTATTTGATAATCATCGCCACTAAATAAATAGTTCTCACGTTTTTTTTTATATTTTTTTAAATAAAGTTCTAAATTATTTGAAATAGGTATTTTATTAATATCAACTTCAAAAGATAATTTTTGTTTATTTATAAGTTTAGTCAAATCACAAATTAGCCCATCAGAAACATCCATTGAAGTATTAGCAAATTTATTTAAGAACTTATAAATTTTAAATGGTAAATTAGGACAATAATATTTTGATATAAAATATTTTTTTAATTTTGAGGTTATTTTAATTTTATTTTTTATTACATTTAATCCAACATAACTATCACCTATATTTCCTGTAACATAAATATCATCATTTAACTTAGCTTTATTTCTTTCTATAATTTTATTTGAAAAACCAATAACTGATATAGAAAAAGAAGTATTTTTAAAATTAGTAGTATCACCGCCTGATAGCTTTAAATTGTATTTATTCTGTTCTTCATTTAACGATTTCGAAATTTTCATCAAATTTTTTTTTGTAAATTTTTTTTTATTACCACTGGCAGAAATAAAATAAAATTCTGGTTTAACACCTTTGCAAATTAGATCCGATATTGAAGATCTCATGATTTTTTTAATCACTAAATTTGGATATTTAAAATTTGGATAATGAGTATTTTCATTATAAGTATCAACAGATACAACTAATTTATTTTTTTTATCAAAAAAAACATCATCGTTTAATTTTAAAGCACCAGTGTTATTTTTTGTTAATTTTTTTAAATATTTATTAATCAATACAAATTCATTCATTATTAGCTCTAATTTTTTTTGAAATTTTATCTAATAAAGCATTTAAGTACTTTGTTTGAGACTCGTCTAAAAAAGCATTTGATGCATTTAAATATTCTTTAATAATAATTTTTGTGGATGTTTTGGGTTTATATAAAAGTTCATAAACCGCACATTTTATAGTAACTTGAAATAATTTATCGAGATTAGATAAAACAAGATCTTCTTTTAAATGTTTATCTAATTCTTCTATTATTATATCATTTCTTTCTAATGTTCCCTTAATTATATCTTTAATAAATTTCTTAAACCTGTGCTTACCAATTTCTATATCCTCATCATCATTATAAATTTTACCATATATTTTTTGTATTATAATTACTCGTGGATTATTTTTGGGTTTGTAATTAGATCTCATTACTTTTGAGATAAAACAGATGTGACTGCGCTTGCTGCTTCACTTCCCTTCTTTTTTCTTTGTTTTGCTTGTTTAATGTTGAGGCAGGTAATTACTCCATTACCAATGGGCTTTTTGCTGTCTATTGAAATATTCATAATTGCATCAGTAGTTGCTTTAGAAATAAAATCAAAGTGAGGAGTTTTACCCTTAATAACGCAACCTAAAGCAATAAATCCATCATATCGATTGATATTTTTTGCTATTGTTACAGGTATCTCAAAAACACCTGGCACATATATAATTTTAATTTTTGATACCTTTGAAAGTTTTTTTTTTGCACTTGCTAAAAGACCATAAGATATATCTTTGTAGTAATTTGCAATAACTATTAAGATTTTTTTCTTCATTTTTAATTTATTATTTCCTGTTTTCTTATCTTAATTCCATAGCCATCAAGACCAACTACTTTTTTAGGAGATCTTGTAACTAATATCATATTTTTAATTTTAAGCGATTTAATTATTTGAGCACCAATACCGTAATTTCTGATTAGCTTATCTTGTCCTTTTGAGTAATAATTTTTACTTTTATATTCTTTTAAAGTTTGTGAAACAGATTTTAGATTTGTATCTCTGATAAAAACAAGAACGCAGTTACTAAATTTTTTGAAATATTCTATCGTTTTGATAAATGAATTTGGTAAATTTTTCCCCATTAGATAATTTTGAACAATATTGGAAGAAATAACTCTTACTCTTATATTTTTATTGGATTTAATATTTCCTTTAATTAGAGCAAAATTTTCAGAACCATCAAGTAAATTTTCAAAAATTTTTATAGAGTATTTTTGATTTTTTATAATTATATTATCAGTCTTTTTAAGCTTAATTAACTTTTCAACTTTCAATCTATAAGCAATTAAGTCATCAATTTTTGCAATTTTGAGATTATGACGTTTGGCAAAATTAAAAAGTTCTTTACCTTTGGCCATTTTACCTTGATCGTTCATTATTTCACATATTACTGCTGATGGATTCTTATTTGCTAATTTTGATATATCTACAGATGCCTCTGTATGACCAGCTCTTACTAAAACTCCACCGTCTTTAGCGATAATTGGAAAGATATGTCCAGGTGAAACAACTTCATTTTTTTTTACATTGTTTTTAATAGCAGTTTTAATTGTTGTTGATCTATCTTTAGCCGAGATACCAGTAGTGACACCCTTTTTTGCTTCTATAGAAATAGTAAATGCTGTTTGATTTCTAGATTTATTTATTGGAGACATAAGTTGAAGGTTTAACTTTTTGGCTTGTTTGTTTGTTAATGAAAGACAAATTAAACCTCTTCCATATTTGGCCATAAAATTTATTTTTTTTTCATTTACATTAGTAGCTGGAACAACTAGATCACCTTCATTTTCTCTATTCTCGTCATCAACAAGTATATAGATTTGACCTTTTTTGGCTGACTTAATTATACTATCGATAGAACTAAATTTAGTTTTTGGCATTTAAATATTTTTTTACATACTTTGATAAAATATCAATTTCTACATTAACTATAGCATTTTTTTTAAGGTTATTGAGATTAGTAAGTTTTAATGTATGGGGGATTATCCATATTTCAAAACTTTGTTTTTTAATTTTAGAGATTGTTAGAGAAACACCATTAACTAAAATTGATGCTTTAGGTACTAAACTATTTTTAAATTTAACCGGTAATTTAAATTCATAAACATTTGATTTATCTACTTTTTTAAGTTTAATAAGTTTAGCAACTGTATCAACGTGCCCTTGGCATATGTGACCTGATATATTTTGACCAAATTTAAGAGATGGTTCTAAATTTATCTCATTACCTATTTTTATATGTTTAAAATTAGATTTGTTAAGTGTTTCTTTTGACAAATAGAATTCAAGTATATTTTTTTTTAACGAAATTAAAGTTAAACAAACACCATCACAACTTATAGAATCGCCAATATTATTTTTATTAAGTCTAATTGAGGATTTTAAAAAAAGGTTAATTCCTTTTTTTCTTTTATCTATTCTACTTACCTTTCCTTTGTTAAATATGATTCCGTTAAACATAATTAGTAATAATGCATTAATTTATCTTTATCTAAATAAGTATTCACATAATATTTATTTTTGAATTTTCTATTTAGTTTTGTTTTAATGTTAAAAATATTAATTTTTAATTTGTTAGTAAGTTTTTTATTACTTTGAAAAAAGTAAAACTCATTAAATAAATTTTTTGATACCATTTCATTTGTTAATATACTTCCACATTCGATTAGTAAAGTATGAATTCCTAATGAATATATTTTTTTAAGCATTTCTCTAAGGTCAAAATATTTATTTTTATTTATTTTAAAATAAATTAATTTAATTCCATTTTTTTTTAAGATTTTAATTTTTCTATTATTTTTAGAATTGTGAAAAATTATTATTTTAGATCTTGCTGAATTTATAGCAATATGTGAATTTATATTTACCTTTAAGTCTTTATCAATAATTATTTTAATTGGTGAAAATTTCTCCAATCCATATAAGCGACAATTTAACTTTGGATTATCTGTATTAATTGTCTTGTAGGATGTTAATATTCCCTGATTTTTAAATCTTAGCAAATGACTAATTTTTCTTGAATATTCATTAGTTATTGATGAGTTGTTTCTTGCAATATAATAATCAGATGAACAAGCAATTTTACCTATGATGTATGGAAATTTTTTTAATTTTGCATAATTATAGCTTTTGTAAAATTTTTTCGCTTCATTGTATAATAGTCCTGATTTGGTCAATATATTTTTTGATCCGAGAATTCGTTTGGCTTTATTATGTGATCTATAATCTGAGTCTTTGATTGAAAAAATTACTCTTTTAACACCTGATTTAATTAGAGCTTTTGTGCATGGCGGTGTTTTGCCATAATGCGAACAGGGTTCCAATGATAAATAAACAGTAGATCCAATATTTTTTTTTTTGTTTTTATTTAAAGCTATTGTTTCTGCGTGTGGACGACCGTTATAACTTGTCGCTCCATACGAAACTATTTCATTATTTTTAACTATTACGCATCCTACTGGTGGATTATTGCCAGTAAATCCCTCTTGGTTTCTTGCTAAGTTAATAGCAAGTTTCATATATTTTTTATCTATTGAGTTAAAATTATCTTTTTTTAAAGACATCAATCTTATCTACAAACTGAACAAAGTCTTTTTCTTCCCTAAAATTTCTATAAACAGATGCAAATCTTACATATGCAACAGGATCTAATTCTTTTAAACCTTCCATAACCATGGTCCCTATTGTGCTTGATGAAATTTCATTTTGGCCTAATTCTTCCAATGATCGAGAAATTTTAGTTATAAATTTTTCAACAGTATCTGTATCAAGTGGTCGTTTTTTTAAAGCTATGTAAATTGACTTTGCAAGCTTATCTCTATCAAAAGGAGATTTTCTCCCATTTTTTTTTACCACCATTAGCTCTCTATATTGAATTCTCTCGAAAGTAGTAAATCTTTCTCCACAACTACACAGTCTTCTTCTTCTTATAGCGGTGCCATCTTCAGTCGGACGTGAGTCGACAACTGATGTTTCGCCTTTTTTTTCACATGGACAAATCATTTTCTAAGATTCTTA
>CEUA01001748.1_pt1 | contig 18950 bp, 14 predicted proteins | sample 361541 | NCBI WGS metagenome assembly CEUA01 (sample SAMEA2623079, study PRJEB7988) | marine metagenome | isolation source: saline water (ENVO:00002010), including
CTACAGCTTCTTTTAATTCGCCATAAGAAGTGGCATATTTATATTTTGCTGTTTTTACTGCTAAATCAATTGCTGCTAAATCTCTAATTGCTTTTCGATTCATTGTAAAATTTGCCGCCTTCGCAGAAGGTATTACATTATAGCCCTGTTTTTCATATTCATAAAATTTCTCAGTTCTTATACTTTCTACTTCAGGAACAATAAAATCTGGTTGATGTTTTGCTACAATTCTATCAAGCTCTTTTCCGTCTAACATATTAATCACCTCAAATTCATGGGCAACCTGCATGGCTGGAGCATTTTGATAATTGTCAACTGAAATTACATATTGGCCAAGCCGCTGCATCGCAATTACCACTTCTTTTCCTAACTCTCCTGATCCTAATAAAAGTATTTTTTTTCTCATTAACCCCAAAGGTTTTTTGGATATACCCCATCATCGATACAATGTTTGATTGCAGTAACTGCCATTGGCTTATCCTCCTTATAGGTTACTCCAAACCAATTATCATTAGTTGGGATTACACGCACTGACATTTTTCTACTTACTATCATATCGGTAACAATATTAGGGATGTAATACTCAGCTGTTGCATCAGTATCGTGCAATCTCATAAATTCATGTAAGCCTTTTTCTATTTCTAAAAATATCGAGGGATGAAAACCCCAATAGTTCATAGAAACACTCACATTTTTATCTAAAATACCTAATGGCTTATCAGTTCCAACATTATAATTAACAATTCCATTTTGAACTGCTATTTTTGTTCTTTCAATTACTTCAACTAAATTGCTTTCAGAATCTATCTGGCATACACCTCTATTAACTGTCCCATGTTCGGACAGGGTGTTGTGTAAGGTATATCCCACCATAGCCATTACAGAAGCAGAACAATCCTTAGTTAAAAATTCTGCAATAAGTTTAAATGATTCTGCCCCATAATAATCATCCGCATTAATCACTGCAAATGGCTCATTAATTAAATCTTTAGCGACAAGAACTGCATGAGAAGTTCCCCATGGCTTAGTTCGTTCTACAGTAATTATACCTTCCACGTTCAAATTTACTTCTTGATAAGCATAATCTATTTGAATATTATCAGCAAATTTATCAAAACGAGAACGAAATGCTTCTTCAAATTCTCTTCTTATCACAAATACAATTTTTCCAAATCCTGATTTGACTGCGTCATAAATAGAGTATTCAATTATTGGCTCCTGATTTGGCCCAATACCATCTATTTGTTTTAATCCACCATAACGGCTTCCCATTCCTGCTGCTAGAATTAATAATGTTGGTTTCATTTTTTATAAGTTTTTTATAAACATACGTGATATATATTTTCCAAGAATATCAAACTCTACATTGACAACTGAACCTACCTTAACTGTGTTAAAATTTGTAGAAGCAAAAGTATAAGGAATAATCGCAACTGAGAACAAATTATCTTGTGAGTTTACAACCGTAAGACTTACACCATTTACACAAACAGATCCTTTTTCTACGGTAATATTATTTGACTCTTCATGTTCAAAAGTATAAATATACGAGCCTTTTTCTTCTTTTACTTCAATACAAATTGCTGTTTGATCAACATGTCCCTGAACTATATGTCCATCAATTCTTGCTCCTATCTGAAGGCTCCTTTCTAAATTTACTTTACTGCCTGGCCCTAAATATACAAGATTCGTTTTTTGCAAAGTTTCATTTATTGCAGTAACGGTATATACCTGTTCTTCGATATCAACAACCGTTAAACATACTCCATTATGGGCTATAGATTGATCAATCTTAAGTTCATCAGTTATACCACATTTTAATCTAAAATGTATGTTGCCCCTGTCCTTTTGCAAAGAAACTACTTCTGCCATCTCCTCTATGATACCTGTAAACATTTTTAATAATTTATTACTTGTTCAACCATTTCTGGCATTTTTCTCTCCTCATACATCTGATTCCTTAATTTAGGAATAAAACCAGCTTCTCTAATACAATCTTGTATACTGTTTGCAGTAAATCTATGTGGCGCTCCTGCTGCCGAAACTACATTTTCTTCAATCATAATAGATCCCATATCATTAGCCCCGCCATGCAATGTAAGTTGTGCGGTATCTTGACCAACAGTCAGCCAAGAAGTTTGTATGTTTTTAATATTAGGTAACATAATTCTACATATTGCAATCATTCTTAGGTACTCATCACTTGTTACATTATTATTTATCCCCTTAACTCGTTGTAAGAGTGTCCCATCATCCATAAAAGGCCAGGCAATAAATGCTAAAAATCCATTTTCTTGTGAAGGTTTCTCTGATTGAACTTCTCTTATCCTAACTAAATGATCAAACCTTTCTTCAATAGTCTCAATATGGCCAAACATCATAGTGGCAGATGTGGTAAGGCCAATCTGATGCGCAACCCTCATAATATCAAGCCACTCTTGTCCTGAACATTTTCCTTTAGAAATCCATCGTCTTACTCTATCACTTAAAATCTCTGCGCCAGCTCCTGGCATACTGTCCATGCCTGAGTTTTTCAGTTCCGTAAGAGCTTCAAAATGAGTATATCCGCCAATTTTACAGATATGAGCAACTTCAGGAGGGCCAAGCGCGTGTAGCTTGATATCTGGATATAGATTCTTTAAATCTCTAAATAAATTAGTGTAATAATCTAAACCTAATTGTGGATGATGCCCCCCTTGTAATAATAATTGATCTCCGCCATAATTTATAGTTTCTTCAATTTTTACTTTATATGTTTCTATGTCAGTAATATATACCTCTTTATGCTTAGGATGTCTAAAAAAATTACAAAACTTACAATTAGCTGTACAAGCATTAGTTGTGTTTACATTACGATCAATCTGCCAAGTAACAAAATTGCCTGGGACTTGTATTTTTCTTAATTCATTTGCTATAAACATCAAATCAGTAGTTTCAGTATGATGAAATAAAAATTGTCCCTCCTCTGCTGTCAAAAATTCTTTTTTCAATGCTCTTTCAAGCAGTTGCTTACTATCCATAAATTTACTTAGTTTTGTGCTTTCAAAATTACACATTTTATATGAAGACGATCATCAAAAAGAAAACAACAATTTCTGACAACGATAATTTAATCATTTTATGCAATTCAAAAAGTGATCTGTCAAAATTCAAACTAACTACTGCAGAATTACAACATATTAAAAAAGGAAAGAAAGAAAAAAAAGAAATTATAGAAATAAACCAATATACAAGATGGATATTTATTGTTATGCCAAAAAAAGAAACCGATCTTAACAAGCATAATGAAAACTGTAGAATGCTTGGAGACATCCTTGCTGCAAAATTAAAAGATTATACCTCTGCTTTAATTTTGGATATTAAAAAAAACAAGAATGATGCCATGCAAATTACAGAAGGTATCGCGCTTTCTAATTATACTTTTACAAAACATAAAACAAGCCCAAGTCCCAACAAATTAAAAACAATATACCTATGTAAAAACTCTAGTAAAAAAGATATTGCTGAATTACAGAATGTTATTGATGCAGTATATTTTACTAAAGATTTAATTAATGAACCTTTTTCTCACCTTACGGCAAAAGATCTAGCAGATGCTGCCGTAAAATCAGCAAAAAGAAATAATGTCAAAACCACAATATTAGATAAGAAAAAAATCAAATCCTTAAAGATGGGAGGGCTTCTGGCGGTAAACAAAGGCTCTATTGATGATCCTACATTTACAATTATGGAATGGAAGCCAAAAAATGCTAAAAACAAACACCCTATTGTGTTAATAGGTAAAGGTATTGTGTTTGATACTGGAGGTTTAAGTTTAAAACCAACTGCTAATTCAATGGACTTAATGAAAATAGACATGGGGGGTGCTGGCACTGTAATTGGTGCTATGCAGGCAATTGCAGCTAACAAATTACCCGTCTATGTAGTTGCTTTAATACCAGCAACTGACAATAGGCCTTCGGGCAATGCATATGCGCCTGGAGATATAATTACTATGCATGATGGGACGACTGTGGAGGTTTTAAATACTGATGCAGAAGGCAGGTTAATACTTGCTGACGCGCTTAGTTTTGCAAAAAAATACAAGCCTGAATTAGGTATTGATTTAGCTACATTAACAGGTTCTGCCGTGGCTGCAATTGGACATTATGGAATTGTGAGTATGCATGATGGGGCTAAAAAAGAACATGCTCAACTTAAAACAATAGGAGATTATACACATGAGCGTTTAGCTGAAATGCCATTTTGGTCAGATTATGACCAACTTATTGAATCTAGTGTTGCCGATATTAAAAACTTAGGAGGCCCTCATGGTGGCGCAATTACTGCTGGTAAATTTTTAGCGCATTTTGTGAATTACCCTTGGATTCATCTAGATATTGCTGGGGCATCTTATTCTCAAAAAAAATATGGCTATAGAGGAACAGGAGCAACCGGAATGGGGGTAAGGCTACTTTATCAATTCATAAAAAACAGAGCACAATGAAAAAAATAAAGCTAGGAATATCAATAGGTGATTTAACCGGAATCGGGCTAGAAATTATTATCAAAACCTTCAAAGATAACCGAATGATGGATTTCTGCACGCCAATTATATTTGGCTCAGCACAAGCCGCTTCTATACATAGAAAAGCATTAGCAATGCAAGATTTTAATTTTCATATTATTAATGACATGAAGGACATTAATCATAAAAAAACAAATCTATATAATATTTGGGATACAACTCTAGAAATAAAAATTGGAAGTCCTAATGTTAAATCAGGGGAGCTTGCATTTGATTCATTAAAAAAAGCAACTACAGCTCTAAAAGATAATGAAATAGATGCTTTAGTGACCGCTCCAATTAACAAAGCTTTAATTCAAGAAAAAGTAAAAAATTTTATTGGTCACACTGAATTCTTAGAAGGAAACTTTGAAGGTGATGCTTTAATGATTATGGTTAGTGAAAAAATGAAGATAGCATTTGTAACCAGTCATGTGCCGCTAAATGAAGTTAAAAGTAAAATTACCATTGATAACATCATTTTAAAAACAAAGAAATTAAACAGCTCATTGATTCAAGATTTTGGCGTCCAAAAGCCTAAAATTGCAATTCTAGGACTTAATCCACATGCAGGAGAGAATGGATTGCTTGGCATTGAAGAGAATGAACAAATTATCCCTGCAATTAAACAACTTAAAGAAAAAAACATACTAGCATTTGGCCCATATCCTGCAGACAGTTTTTTTACTGTTAGAAATCTAACTGCTTTTGATGGTATTCTGTCAATGTATCACGACCAAGGGCTAACTGCTTTTAAAACTCTTTCTTTTTCTGATGGTGTAAATTTTACTGCAGGCTTAAATATAATAAGGACATCTCCCGTGCATGGCACTGCATATGAAATTGCAGGACAAGGTATTGCCAATGAAAAATCCTTTAGAGAAGCGGTATTTATGGCATGTGATATTCACAAAAAAAGATCAGATTTTAACTTTCTTAATCAAAACCCCTTGAGCTTTAAAAGACAAAAATAGCCCTAATTATTTAAGTATTAATAAATTTGTATGTTTGCATTCCTTTAAAACTAAAAAGGATGGATAATTTTATCATAAAGTTAGGGTCAATCAATAATGGTGAAAATTATTTTTCTTTTAAAATTAAAGATCAGTTCTTTGAAAGCTGTATTTTTCAAGACATAAAACACGTAGATATCTCCGCATACGCAATACTAGATAAGGGTAATGAGAATATATCTCTCAACCTAAAGATTGAGGGGAAAATAAACAACCTTGCTTGTGATATTTGTGCAGAAAAATTATCAATTCAAATTTCAGGAGAAACAAACATAATTGTGAAGAAAAATGATGACAATTTAATATCAACTGATGAAATATTCTATGTGAAAAAAAGTGAAAACTCTCTAAATTTAAAACAATTAATTTACGAATTAATAGTTGTAAGTGTTCCTAAAAAAAGAGAACACCCAACTGATAACAAGGGAAATAGAACGTGTGATAAAAAAATGATAGCTTTAGTAAAAAAATATACACAATCACAAAAAACAGCATCTGACCCAAGGTGGGAGGTGCTTAAAAATTTAAAATAACTAAAATGGCACATCCTAAAAGAAAAATTTCTAAAACTAGAAGAGATAAAAGAAGAACTCATTATAAGGCTAGTACACAAACAATAAAAACTTGCCAAGAAACTGGAGAGTCTCATTTATATCATCATGCTCATGAACATGAGGGAAAGCTATACTACAGAGGAAAATTAGTTGCTTCAGATTTAACTAAATAAAATTCTATATTTACATCATATAACACTATTTTTGTTTTATGAAAATTGGTATAGATATTATGGGAGGGGATTTTGCTCCTAATAAGACTATTCATGGAGCACTCCTTTCGCTTAATGAGCTGCCAAATAACACATCTCTTCTTTTATTTGGCAATGAAAAAGAAATTGTTTCTGAACTGAAAAAACATAAGCAAAAAAAAGATGTGTTTGAAATCATTGATTGCCCTGATGTGATAACTATGGGAGAGCATCCCACAAAAGCTTTTAGAACAAAACCAAATTCAAGTATTGCAAAAGGATTTGAATATTTAGCAAACGGCAAAATTGATGGATTTGCTTCTGCTGGAAATACAGGCGCTATGTTTGTTGGCGGTTTCTATTCTGTAAAAACTATCTCTGGAGTTTTACGACCACCTCTTTCTACTGTACTTCCTAGAGAGGATGGTGGGGTAACTATCTTGCTTGATGTTGGAGCAAATGCTGATTGCAAACCAGATGTATTATACCAATTTGGTGTTTTAGGTTCCTTATTCTCTGAGCACGTGTGTGGAATTGAAAGGCCAAAAGTTAGCTTATTAAATTTAGGAGAAGAAAAAACTAAAGGCAATCTGCTTACTCAAGCAGCATATATGCTGATGGAGGAAAGTCCTGACTTCAATTTTATTGGGAATTGTGAGGGAAGAGATGTTTTTAATTCAAAAAGTGATGTGATTGTTTGTGATGGATTTACGGGAAATATCGTATTAAAAGAAGCTGAAGGAATATATTCAATTATGAAAAAAAGAGGGATTCTAGATAATTACTTTGAAAGATTTAACTATGAGAATTATGGGGGGACCCCTATCCTGGGATTAAATAAGACAATCGTTATCGGACATGGTATTTCTAATGAAATTGCTATTAAGAACATGATTCTTCTAACAAAAGATGTTGTAGAAGCTGACTTAATAAATAAAATAAAAAATAATATAACGTAATGAAAAAAATTACCGCTGCAATATCAGGGGTCCAAGGATATGTTCCTGATTATATCCTAACCAACAAAGAATTAGAAACATATGTTGACACAACTGACGAATGGATCACAAGTAGAACAGGAATTAAGGAAAGAAGAATACTAAAAGGAGAGGGGAAGGGAACTTCTGTTTTAGGAATTGGTGCTGTACAGAAACTTTTAGAAAAAACTAATGTGCCAGCTGAAGAAATCGATTTAATAATTTGTGCAACAGCAACGCCAGATATGATTTTTCCTTCTACAGCTTGTATTATAGCGAACAAAGTAGGTGCTAGTAATGCATTTGCGTACGATTTAATGGCTGCTTGTTCGGGTTTTCTGTATGCTCTTTCAACTGCATCAAAATTTATTGAATCTGGCACATACAAAAGAATCATCGTGGTGGGAGCAGATAAAATGTCTTCTATTATTGATTATCAAGATCGAGCTACATGTATTATTTTTGGAGATGGAGCGGGGGCGGTAATGTTAGAGCCATCTCAAGAAGAATTTGGCATACAAGATGCGATTCTAAGAAGCGATGGGTCTGGAAGTGAGTTTCTACACATGAAAGCCGGAGGGTCTGCAAAACCAGCAAGTCATGAAACTGTAAATGCAAGAGAGCATCACGTTTGGCAAGATGGACAAACTGTTTTTAAAGCAGCCGTAACCTCAATGGCTGATGTTTCAGAAGAAATTATGTTGCGAAATAATTTAGCCCCAGATGATGTTGCTTGGCTTGTTCCCCATCAAGCCAATCAAAGAATAATTGATGCAACTGCAAAAAGGATGGGAGTGGGAAATGAAAAAGTCATGGTAAATATTGAAAAATATGGAAATACCACAAATGGAACTATTCCTTTGTGTCTATGGGAATGGGAAGAACAGCTAAAAAAAGGAGATAATTTAATTCTTGCTGCATTTGGGGGTGGTTTCACTTGGGGGTCAATATATCTGAAATGGGCCTATGATTCAAATAAATAATTATTTTTGTAATTCAAATAATAATTAGACTTAAAAAAAAATGGATTTAAAAGACATTCAAGAATTAATAAAATTTGTTGCAAAATCTGGAGCAACAGATGTGGAATTAGAAATAGATAATATTAAAATATCTATAAAATCACCACCCAAGAAAAGAAGAGGTGAAGAAGATGAGTCCGCTAAAATAATTCAACAAATCCCCGCACAAGTCATTAATCCAACTATAGCTGCCACACCCACACCTGTAGCTGCTGCACCTGTAGCTACCAACCCTCAAGAGGAGGTTAATGAGGAAAATTCAAATTATATTACAATAACTGCTTCAATGATTGGAACATTTTACCGCTCATCTTCTCCAGAAACTCCTCCATTTGTAAATATAGGAGATACAATTAAAGAGGGAGATGCAATCTGTATTATTGAAGCTATGAAGCTTTTTAACGAAATTGAATCTGAAGTTTCTGGAAAAATCATAAAAGTTCTTGTTGATGACAATACTCCTATTGAATTTGATCAACCTCTTTTCTTAGTAGACCCTTCATAAAAACCTTAGACGATCAACTATGTTTAAAAAAATTCTAATTGCCAACAGAGGCGAAATCGCATTGAGAATTATCCGTACTTGTAAAGAAATGTGCATACAAACAGTCGCTGTCTATTCAAAAGCTGATGCTGATAGTTTACACGTTAGATTTGCTGATGAAGCAGTTTGCGTTGGTCCAGCTGCAAGTTCAGATTCTTACCTAAAAATATCAAACATCATTGCTGCTGCTGAGATTACAAATGCAGACGCCATTCATCCTGGATATGGTTTTTTAGCTGAAAATTCAATCTTTTCAAAAATTTGTGATGAAAACAATATTAAATTCATTGGAGCATCAGCCAAAATGATTGACGGTATGGGTGACAAAGCTGCGGCAAAGGAAACAATGAAAAAAGCAGGGGTCCCAACAATTCCTGGTTCAGATGGTTTAATAAAAGATTTTGCTCACTGTAAAAAACTGGCAAAGGGTGATGTTGGATATCCAATAATGCTTAAAGCAACAGCTGGGGGTGGGGGCAAAGGAATGAGATTGGTATGGAAAGAAGAAGATTTAGAAGATGCATGGAATAGCGCAAGAATGGAATCAAAAGCTGCATTCGGAAATGATGGAATGTATATGGAAAAATTTATTGAAAACCCAAGGCATATTGAAATTCAAATAATTGGAGATAAGAACGGGAAGGCTGCTCATCTTTCTGAAAGAGACTGCTCTATCCAAAGAAGACATCAAAAATTAGTAGAAGAGACTCCATCTCCTTTTATGACTAAAAAATTAAGAGAAGATATGGGGAACGCTGCTATAAAAGCGGCTGAATCTGTAAAGTATGAGGGGGTTGGTACTGTTGAGTTTTTAGTTGACAAACATAGAAACTTCTACTTTATGGAAATGAACACGCGAATTCAAGTGGAACATCCTATTACTGAAGAAGTTGTAGATTTCGATTTGATCCGAGAACAAATTAAAGTTGCTGCAGGTATTAAAATATCAGGGAAAAATTATGACCCTCAATTACATGCAATTGAATGTAGGATTAATGCAGAAGACCCTGAGAATGACTTTAGACCTTGTCCTGGAATGATTACAAACTTTCATGCTCCCGGAGGTCATGGGGTTAGGGTGGATACACATGCATATGCAAATTATATGATTCCACCATTTTATGACTCTATGATTGCAAAACTAATTACTGTTGCACAAACTAGAGAAGAAGCAATTGCTAAAATGGAAAGGGCCTTGGAAGAATTTATTATTGAAGGAATAAAAACAACAATTCCTTTTCATCAAAAACTTATGCAGGATGAGAAATTTCGAAAAGGGAACTATACTACCAAATTTATGGAAACATTTGAAATATAAATAGCCAAATAACATAACTGATTTTTATTTTTCAATTTTATTCAAATTTCAATCCTTCCTCCAACAACAAAACTTCTTCTCTCTCTAATTATAAAAAATTGGTTGACCTGTTCCAATATTAAATACAAATAATTTATTACTTTGGGCGTGCTGCCATTACAATAAACAAACTATATGACAAACAGAAGGGGTTTTATAAAGGGGGGTGTCTTAGGGGCTGCTGGAACTGTTATTTTTCCTAAATTAATTACTCGTAAAACAAAAATAAAAAATGGGAATTCTAAAAAAGGATACCCAATGGTTATTTCAACTTGGGAGCACGGTATGTTTGCTAACGAAGAAGCCATGAGAGTTTTGAAGAATGGGGGAAGAGCTATTGATGCTGTAGAAGCTGGAGTCAAAATACCTGAGGCTGATCCGGAATGCACGTCGGTAGGAATAGGAGGAATGCCTGATAGAGACGGCAAAGTAACTCTTGATGCATGCATTATGGATGAAAACGGAAATTGTGGTTCAGTAAGCTTTTTACAACACATAAAGCATCCAATTTCTGTTGCTAGAAAAATTATGGATGAAACTCCCCATGTTATGCTCTCTGGAGAGGGAGCTTTAAATTTTGCGCTAACCAATGGTTTTGAAAAGGAAAATTTACTAACTGAAAAAGCAGAAAGAAAATGGAGAGAATGGAAAAAAGAATCTAAATATAAACCAATAATTAATATAGAAAACCATGATACCATTGGTCTTTTAGCTTTAGATCAAAAAGGCAATATTTCAGGTGCCTGTACAACATCTGGTCTTTCTTGGAAAATGCATGGGAGAGTAGGAGATTCTCCAGTTATTGGCGCTGGAATGTTTGTTGATAATGAAGTCGGAGGATGTTGTGCCACTGGAGTTGGTGAGGCTGTCCTCAAAACATTAGGATCTTTTTTAATTGTAGAATTAATGCGACAAGGAGCTACACCGCAAGAAGCTTGTGAGGAAGGAATTGCTCGCATTATAAAAAAACAAAACTATCAAAATATGCAAATTGGATATATAGCAATCAATAAAAAAGGAGAGCATGGAGCCTATGCTGTGCACCCTTGGTTTAATTATGCTTTATATCAAGGAGAAAAGAACCGAATGATTGACTCCTTATCTTATTTAAAATCATAAAAGATTAATTGGCTTTTTGTATAGGATGCAATTAACAAAATTTTGAAATGAAAAAATCTCTCTTTTTTATTCTTTTGATTTTTTTTTCTTGTCAAAAAGAACAAAAAAAATTAACTGACTATGTAAATCCATTTATTGGCACTGGAGGGCACGGGCATACTTATCCAGGAGTGAGCGCTCCTTTTGGTATGATTCAACTTAGCCCAGACAGTCGATTAAAAGGATGGGATGGTTGTAGTGGATATCATTATACCGACTCAATTATTTATGGCTTTTCGCATACGCATTTAAGTGGCACAGGAGTGTCAGATTATGGGGATGTCCTACTTATGCCAACAATAGGGAAATTGCTTTTAAAAAATGGAGCTGATGGACAGCCAGGATATAGGTCAGTTTTTTCACATAAAAATGAAAAAGCAAAAGCAGGGTTTTATCAAGTTTACCTAGAAGATTACAATATAAATGTTGAGATAACTACTAGCATAAGATCAGGTTTTCACAAATATACTTTTCCTAAAAATGAGACAGCACAAGTAGTACTTGATTTAGAACACAGAGACAAGCTATTAAATTACAATATTGAAATAGTAGATAGTAATACGCTACAAGGCATTCGATATTCAGAAAATTGGGCGCAAAAACAAAAAGTTCATTTTTATATAAAATTTTCGCACTCCTTCCAGAATATAATATTTAACAAAAAGAGATCGGTTACAGGAATTCAATTTGGAAAACTAGAATCGCCACTACTTGTTAAAATAGGCATGTCCGCTGTAAATATAAATGGCGCAAAAGAAAATTTACAAGAAGAAATACCTCACTGGAAATTTGAAAAAACAAAAAGAGAAACCATTGCTCTTTGGGAGCAAGAGCTAAGTAAAATTATAATACAAGGATCTTCGGAAAAACAAAAAGAAATTTTCTATACTGCTCTTTACCATTCATTACTTAGCCCTAATTTATATATAGATGTAAATGGGAATTACAATGGAACTGATTTAAAAAAACACCATACAATAGACAATCACTATACTGTATTCTCACTTTGGGATACTTTTAGAGCAACTCACCCTCTTTTTACTCTCATACAACAAAAAAGAACTAATGAATTTATCCGCACCTTTTTACGACAATACAAACAAGGAGGCAAACTTCCCATTTGGGAGCTATCAGCAAATTATACAGGCTGTATGATTGGTTATCATGCAATACCAGTAATTGTAGATGCTTATATGAAAGGTATTAGAGATTACAATGTGACTTTGGCTTTAGAAGCAATGCTGCACTCTGCCATGCGAGATGATATAGGGCTAAAACACTATAAAAAGAAAGGATTTATTTCTGCACATGATGAGCCAGAATCAGTATCAAAACATCTTGAGTATTCTTATGACGATTGGTGTATTGCCATACTTGCCGATTCTTTAGGAAATAAAGAAATTGCAACAAATTTTTATGAAAGAGGACAGTATTATAAAAATTTATTTGACCCTTCGACTGGTTTTTTCAGGGCTAAGAAAACACATGCTTGGTTTGATCCGTTCAGGACTGAGGAGGTAAATTTTAATTATACCGAAGCAAATGCTTGGCAATATTCTTTATTTGTACCGCAAGATATCAGAGGGCATATTGAACTGATGAATGGAAAAGAAAACTATGAGAAACATCTAGACAATATGTTTGCTGCTTCCACCAAAACATCTGGGAGAGAACAACCTGATATTACTGGATTAATTGGACAATATGCGCATGGCAACGAACCAAGTCATCATATTGCATATTTATATAATTATGTAGGAAAACCATACAAAACACAAAAAATAGTACACCAGATCTTAACTGAACAATATACAAGCCTTCCTGATGGATTATCTGGAAATGAGGATTGTGGACAAATGTCAGCCTGGTATGTGTTAAGTGCAATGGGATTTTATTCGGTTACACCAGGGCTTGATTATTATACTATTGGCACACCTCTATTTAATAAAACAACTCTTTATTTAGAAAACGGAAACACTTTTTCAATTTCTGCAAACAATGTTTCTGATGAAAATATATATATACAATCAGCCTCTTTAAATGGTCAAAAATTTGAATCCAGTTTTATTAAACACTCAAGTATTATGGCCGGCGGAAAACTAGTGTTTAATATGGGCAATACTCCGTCTAATTGGGCTTCCAATAGTATTCCATATTCTGCTATTACAAAAAATCATATGGTAGCAGTGCCTTTCTTTCAAGCAGAAAGTCAAACATTTACTGACACACTACATGTTAAATTAGGATCAGTTGATGGTGGTGATATTTATTACATTATTAATAAGGGTAATGAAGAAATATATACTAGCCCAATTGTTGTTAAGCAAAATACAACTATAAGCTGTCGTGTTAAAAAAAAAGAAAAATGGAGCAAAAAAGTTTCTGCTAATTATTACAAAATTGACAATGCTAAATCAATAGAAATAAAAAGCACATATGCTAACCAATATGCAGCAGCAGGAGAAAAAACACTTATTGATAATTTAAGGGGGGGGAAGAATTATCGAACTGGCAATTGGCAGGGCTATAGAGAAAATTTAATTGCTATTATTAATTTAGGAGAAAACAAAGAAATATCTAATATTAATTTAGGATGTATTCAGGATATCAAATCTTGGATTTTCTTTCCAAAAAAAGTATCCTATTTTAGCTCTTCAAATGCGAAAGATTTTACATTTTTAGGGGAAATAAACACAACTTTCTCTGACAGTTTAGAGGGTAGCTTTATTAATAATTATTCTCTGAATATTTCTAATACTAAAGCCCAATATATTAAAGTGGTGGCGGAAAATTATGGTTTTTGTCCAAAATGGCACCTAGGGGCAGGTGGAAAGGCGTGGCTTTTTGTAGATGAAATAGAAATAAAATAATTACTCTTTTTTATATCTAAGTTACTATAAAAAGAACCTACTTAACAATGATTTTTTTCACGGCAGCTCCTTTTTTAGTAATAACTTTTACAAAATAAGTTCCTTGCAAATCAAGATTTAATGTTCTGCCGCTATTAATAGACAACAACTTGCCATCAGCTGCATAAAGATTTATCTGTAGAATTTCCAGATCGCTTAATACAGAAATTATGCCTTTAGTTGGGTTAGGGAAAATAGTAAGTTCAATATCCATTAATTCATCAATAGAATTTGGCGCCCCTAATTCTCCCCATCTTTTTTCAAATTCCTGAAGATAAATATTTGCTATAGTTGGATCATGAATAATTAAAGTGTTCTCATCAGAATTATTCTCTGCATTACTACTCCAATTATGCGACCCTGTAATAACTATAGGGTCAGAACCTGGAACATTTGCATCTGCAATGGCATATTTATGATGAAGAGAGTGTGGAACGCCAGCATGAGACCTCATATTTACACCATTATTTTGAAGGTTAGCGAACTCACCTCCTGTAGTGTTTTCGTCTTCAATTATACCTCTAATAGAAATGCCAAATTCGGCATTTTTATCAATTACTGTTTGTGCCAAATCATCACGAGTAAAACTTAACAGTCCAAATTCAAAAGTGTAATCAACACCTTCAATCACGTTATTAATTTTGCTTGTAGTTTGATCAGATGGAGAAAAATACACCTCAACACTAGATCCCCCAACTATAAAATTATGTGGCGTATTATCTGTTTTATTATAACTAAAAACCCCACCCCACATTTCATCAAACTCCATTGTATATGCTTTTGCTATAGCCTCGTCTTGAATAAAAATAATATTATTGTAGTCATTAAATAAATTACTTGGATTTGTCCAATTAGTAGACCCTCCCATCACCCATGAATTATTAGTAGAATTCGCATCAACAATAATAAATTTATTATGCATAATTCCTGCTGGAGATGAGTCGCGAATAACAACCGGAATGTTAGGGTCTAAAGAAGATAACATAGTGTTAGCAACATCATCATCTGCTATATATCGAACTGAAACCCCCCTGTTGTAGGCCGCATTTATTGCCGCTCCTATAGTTGCGTCTGACGCATTATAGACACAAACATCTAGCGTGTTTTGTGCTAAATCCATATAAGCAGCAATAGTATCATTAAAATAAGTAGTGATGTTCTGAGCGTCTACTCCCGTTGAAAAAGAGTTGTCAACTGTATGATTAAAATACGGCCTAATAACTCCACTAGAATTAGATGCGGTGGAATATATCCCTTTAGATGAAAACGCAGTATCCAACCCATTCACCGAATAGCATTCAACATAATAAAAAGTTGCAGGGGAAAGTCCTGTTAGGCTAATTGTATGACCTAAAGTATTTCCACCATTATTAATGGTTGTTCCTAAAGAACTTGTCAATCCATAATTACAATTTGTTGATGAAGAATCTGAAATACTCCAGCTCAAATCAAAAGAAGATGTTGTAATATTAGATTGAACTACACTTGAAGTAAAAATTAGTATTCCCACTGGTATAATATCTGATGAATCTCTTGGTAATATCTGATAGCCATCATTAGCTGGATTTGCAAACGTATACTGAGAAGAAATCCCAATAAGTGTAATAACTCCCATTGGAATCATTGAGTTTTCAAGGGGGTGTCCGGCCTTAATATAAACTTTTCCGGTCTCTCCATTTGAATTAAAATCATGTACTCCTACTGTAAAAAGACTTCCTCCATTATTAAAAAGCACATTATCTATTTGTATCAACTCTCCTTCCGTATCCTCCCCAACCTGCACCGGTGTAATAATCTGAGGAATTACAGAATTTCCAATAGAATTTGTTGTGATAAAATTAACCGGAGTCATCTCCATTAGCCCATTATAATCGACAAGCTCTCCTGTAACAGTCACCTCTTGACCTCTTAAAATTGAATCTGTAACATTTGGGTCATATAGCGCTATACCCGCCGTAGCGTCTTCAATATAACGAATAGGACCAAGCTCATCCCCATTAGTAACAACACCCGTAATAGTAACTGTAGATCCAGGGCCCATAACTCTAGCTGCCGCAATATTTGCTTGTGAAAAACCATTAAAGCTTAATAAAGCTGACAAAATAAAAATTATTGTTTTTTTCATGTTTATACTTTTTATACTATTAAAAAATGAATTTTGTAGATATACTAAATCTTCTTCCCATACCAAAAAACACTCCGGCTGATTTTGCATCAAAATCTTGATAACTTGTATTATATGGATCGTTGTTTTGTGCATCTGAAATATACATTTCATCAAGCAAATTAAGAACACTTAATTTTATATCTATTTTTTTTTGGTTAAAAATCTTTAACTTAATTCCAGCGTGTAAATCAATTAAATTATACGCTGGTATTTTCCAGCTTTCTCTTCCTGCGTTAACGCCATTTAATGACAATGGGTCAAAATCTGAATAATAATTATCAAAATATGTGTTTCGTATTTTTATATACGAATTGTGTGATGGTTCATATCTCAAGCTAAGACCAAACTGACTTTGAGCGGCATCACCAACATGAACCCCCTTAGCGTCAAAAGTTGCAATGATTTCTGTGCCCCCATCATCTAAAATTGGATTATTGTCATCATCTAAAAATCTAACTGTATCCGCGGAATGCCATCTCCAATCTCCTAAAGATAATAACCCTTCAACAATCAAATTATCCAAAACCTTATATGAAAAATCCATTTCAACTCCTTGATGTAGCGCATTCATGCCGTTTATATTGGCTCTATAAGGAGTGTCGTCAACTACAACAGTAACCCCTCCATTTGAAGGCTTGTTTTCCCATTGGGTATAATACGCATTTATATTACTAGAAAATTTTGAAGACCTAAAAGAATATCCTATTTCGAGTGCTTTAACTTTTTCATTTTTAATATCTCTAAACAAGGAGTTGTCATAATAGTATACATTATTAAATCTTGGCGCTTTAGAAATATACCCTAAATTAAAAAAGATATTATTATATTCATCTAAATTTAGATTTGCTCCTGATTTAATCGTATATCCCCTAATCCATTGCCACGCTGTCTCGGCAAATTTTGCTTCTTCAGAATTCATAGTATAAGCACTGCCGTTATGCCAAATAGTATCTTCTACCATAGTTTTTTGAGCTCCAACTAAATTTCCTTGATCATCAAACTCAAACTCAGTAAAGACAGAAGTCCCTAATGCCTCGAAATAAGTAGTGTCATCTAAAACCAAATCTTTCTTTCTAAAATAATCTATCCGCTTATAGGCAGAATTAGATGCTGAAATATTACAAAAGGTACTTAAAACCCCATTACTATGCTCTACTTGATAAAACAAACCGCTCCATTTTACAATACCATCATTATGGTAGGCAAGTTTATCTCCTACTTTTTTAACTTCCGAATCTTGTAGGCCATTTGAAGCATCTAAAGCATAATCTGCCCCTAATAAGTCATAAACCTCTCTGTAATGCTCACCTTTGTAATACCTAATATCTAATCCTCCTGAAATTTTAGTTTTCTCTGTTTTTTGAAAATTTAAAGTCGTTAATCCGCCATACCAAAAATGATTGTTTATTGAGCTTCTTAAATAAGTTCCTGCTTTGTTCTCAATGTTAGAATAAAGTGCATCAATATTATTAGAATTTGCATTGTAAGCTTCTTGCAAATTATATCGACCATCATCATCATAATTTGATGTGTTACCACTTAAACCTGTACCACCACCATTTCCAATTGATAAATACACTATATTAGACACATAAAACTTATCATTTACTGTCCAAAAATCTCTTACAGAAAACTGAGGTTTATGATAATAATTTTGTTTTGTGTTTAGGGTTTCTCTGTGGTGAAGAGTATCACCAGTACTATTTAACACCCATCTATCTAAATAACCCCAGTGCTTGTTATAATTAATTCCCCTATTTATAATTCTTCCGTCAAAATTAGTAGTGTCTCCAAGAGATCTAGCAAAAGTAGAATCATATGTAGCTATATCACTTTTGTAAGATCTTTGGCCATGTTGTTGTGGAGCCCCCATTGCTGAAAAACTCAAAAGATGATTTCCTAATTCTTTTTGAATCTTTAAATAATAAAAATATCCTTTACTACCTGTTTCTTCAACAAAGCCATTTCCTTGCTTATACGAACCTGCCAAAGTATAGCCCCACCCATTTTTTAATTTTCCGGAATTATAGCCTAAGGATGTTCTTAATTTACCATAACTTCCAATAGACTGTTTTATAACACCTCCCGCTTTATTTCCGGTGCCCTTAGTTAAAATATTCATAGTTCCTCCAACTGAAGGTATGGCAATTTTAGAAGCTCCAAGACCTCTTTGCACCTGAATATTTGATGTTACTGCGTCAAGACCAAACCAATTAGACCAATAAACCCAGCCGTTTTCCATATCATTTACAGGAATGCCATCAATCATTACCGCCACATTTCTTTGATTAAAACCTCTGATTGTAATCCTTGCATCTCCATCTCCACCCCCACTTTGTGTGGCGTATACACCTGGAGTTGAATTTAAAACCATTGGAATATCTTGTGAGGCTAACTCTTCGTTAATTTGCTTCATTGGTATTGTCGAAAAAGCAACTGGGGTTTCTCTATCTATCGCAATATCAGAAACAACTTGCACCTCATTTAATAAAATTGTTTTTAATTTAAAGTC
>CEUA01095399.1_pt1 | contig 18911 bp, 17 predicted proteins | sample 361541 | NCBI WGS metagenome assembly CEUA01 (sample SAMEA2623079, study PRJEB7988) | marine metagenome | isolation source: saline water (ENVO:00002010), including
TAATCTTTTATAGTTGTTGTTGTGAAACAGTTTTTTATAAACAAATTTCTTACATCATTTCCTTGATTATGGCCATGCTCAACTACTAACCAGCCATTATTTTTTAATTTATTATGTGAATTAGAAATAATTTTACGTAAATCATCAAGCCCATCAATTCCGGAAGCTAAAGCTATTATAGGCTCAAATTTAATATCACTATTAGTTAAGCATGGATCATTTGTCTCAATATACGGAGGGTTTGTTATGATTAAATCATACTTTTTTATACCTATACTGTTAAACCAATTTGACTTGATAAAGTTAATATTTTTAATGTTATGTTTCAAAATATTTTTTGTAGCAACATTAATAGCTTCGTCATTTATATCGGTTGCATCAATATTAGTATCTAGATTTTCCGATGCTATGGCAATTGCTACAGCACCAGATCCTGTTCCCAATTCTAGAATTTCATTTAGAGAATGGTTTTTTATTAATTTTATTGATATCTCTACTAGTAATTCTGTTTCAGGTCTAGGTATCAAAGTGCTTTCATTGACAAATAATGTGTGAGACCAGAATTCTTTTTCATTTGTAATATAGGCTATTGGACAACCCTTCGCTCTTTTTTTTACAAGTTTTTTGAAAATATTTTTATTTTGATTTGATAATTCTTCTTTTGAGTGAGTATAGAGCTTAGTGCGATTACATTTTAATACAAAGCAAAGCAAAACTTCAGAGTCAATTTGTTTACTATCTGATAGCGTTAGTACGTTAATTGAATATTCGATTGCATCTTTAATTTGCATATCATTTTCATTCATTCAATGATGCGAGAAGATCTGCCTGGTGCTCATTAATTAATGGGTCGATTACTATATCAATATTTCCCTCTATGAAATCATCTAATTGGTATAACGTTAGATTTATTCTGTGATCTGTAATACGACCTTGAGGGAAATTATATGTTCGTATTCTTTCTGATCTATCACCACTCCCGACAAGGCTACGTCTGTTTTCTGCTTCTTCGTTTTGCTGCAATTCTCGTTTAGCATCCAATAGCCTTGCTTGTAGTAATGACATGGCGCGAGCTTTATTTTTATGTTGAGAGCGTTCATCTTGACATTCAACAACTGTATTTGTTGGTATATGAGTTATTCTAATAGCAGAATCTGTTTTATTTACATGCTGTCCACCAGCACCGGATGCTCTAAAGGTGTCAATTCTAAGGTCAGCTGTATTTATATCTACTTCATCTATGAGTTCTACCTCAGGTAATATTGCAACTGTACATGCGGAAGTATGAATTCTACCTTGTGATTCTGTCTCCGGAACACGTTGGACACGATGCGCACCGGACTCAAACTTTAATCTTGAATAAGCCCCATCTCCAATAACCCTCATAATGACTTCTTTGTAGCCTTCCAAATCGCTTTCCGAAACACTTATATATTCAATTTCCCACTTTCTTATTTCAGCATAGCGCACATACATCCTCATTAGGTCGCCGGCAAAAAGTGCGGCTTCTTCACCACCTGTGCCAGCTCGAATTTCAATGAATAAATTACTCTTATCATTTGGGTCTTTTGGCAGTAATAGAAGTTGTAGTTTATTTTGAAGCTCCTCAGCTTCAAGCTCAATTTTTTTTAGCTCTTCAATTGCCAATTGTTGAATTTCTTTATCATTTTCTTTTAGCATCTCACGGGAGTTTTCAATTTGCTTCGCTACCTCGATATATTTTTCGAAGCAACTAACAATTGGCTTTATTTCCGCGTACTCTTGAGATAATTCTTTAAACTTATTTTGGTTATTAATTGTCTCTGGATCGGCAAGAAGACCTTCCAATTCCTCTTGTCGCTCAAGTAATTTTTCAAGTTTTAAGTGTAAAGATTCTTTCATTTTTAATTGATGGGAGTTATGTGATTTAACTTATGCTTATTTTTTACAATTAGCATGTATAGATTATTTCTTTGTTTTGTTACCTTTCAAACTAAAAAGTTCTTCTGCAGCCTCTAATAATTCATCTCTATTTTTAGCATTAGCATTTTTTAATTTAAAACTTGGTTCATGTATTAGTTTATTAGTTAATGTATGAATAGCTTCTATGAGTATCGCTTCTGGTATTTCTCCTTTTTTTATTTTTGATAATGCTTTTTGTAAAACTTCTTCTTGGATTCGTTCGGCTTTACCACGCAAAGCTCTAATTGTAGAAACTGCTTCAAGCGAGTCAACCCAGTTCATAAACTCATGTGCCTGAAAATCAATTATTTGCTCTGCTTGTTTAGCTGCATATTGACGATTTTTTAAATTTACTTGAACTATGTCTTTTAAATCATCAACACCATAAAGGTAAACATCATCTAACTCTCCCACTCCATCCTCAATATCACGAGGAACAGCAATATCGACCATAAAAATTGGTTTGTGTCTTCTATCTTTTATAGCATTCTCAACTGTTCCCTTTCCTATTATTGGTAACGAACTAGCAGTACAGGAAATAACAATATCTGTTTCAGCTAAATGTTTTGCTATGTCTCCAATATGTATTGTGAAGAGAGAATACTCTTTTGCTAATTGTTGTGAACGTTCAATCGTTCTATTAGCAATTATCATTCTTTTTAAACCACTTTCATGGAAATGTTTAATAACTAACTCAATAGTCTCACCAGCACCTATTAGCAGAGCTGTTTTATTTTCCAAATCACCAAAAATTTGTTGAGCTAGTCTAACACTTGCATAAGCAACTGAGACAGGATGATCACCAATGGCAGTATTACTTCTTATTTCTTTTGCAACATGAAATGAGTGTTGGAATAAGCGGTTTAGTTGATGCCCTATACAACCAGCACTAATTGCATCTTGATATGCATTTTTTAATTGACCAAGAACCTGAGTTTCACCAAGTATCATAGAATCGAGCCCACTAGCAACTCGTAGTACATGCCTCACTGCATTTTCATTTGGGTGTTTATATAAAAAAGGTTTAAGTAATCCTTTTTTCATTCCATGAAAATTATGAAGCCACTCAATTGGATTACGATTTTCACTTTGATCTATATTGCAATAAATTTCTGTGCGATTGCAGGTAGAAAGTATTGCTGCTTCATAAACGCCATTTTGGTTTTTCAGTTCATTCAAAGCATTAGGCATAATTTCTGTCCCAAAAGAAACCTTCTCCCTGATATCTACGGGCGCTGTTGAATGATTAATTCCATAAGCAATAATAGTCATAATTTAATAGTAATTTTATTGGTAAAGAAAATTTTGCGTCATGATTTGGGTTTATACAAGGAAAATTGGATGTTGTATTGATATAGGCCAATTTTAACAAAAATGGTTGATTTATCTACATAGTGAACAAATTAGGAATTATGTAATCCTAATAATATACCAATTATTTTGGCATCAAAGCTTGCTTGTTAGCCAAACCTGGTATTATTTTTGAAGACAATCTGAGAAAATGAGTAGCTAATTAAATTTGAAAAGAAAGAAAATGCCCGTATCTAGAACGTATCAGTTTTGTTACTTTTTATCGCCCATTTTTCTAATTTTGGCGCTCGGTAGCTGTGCTACAAATAGTCAAAATGTCTATAGCCCGGGTAATCTTAATAGCGAGCACATCACATCTAAAACAAAAAAGGACGATAATAAATCGGCTTCTAAGGCGCAAAAAACCCGGCTTGACGGCGATATCCTTTTTAAGGTTATAGCCGCTGAAATCGCTGGCCAACGTGGCGATATTGATACCATGCTCAATTACTATATGGAATTAGCAAGAGAGACTCTCGATTTGTCTGTAATTGAGCGTGCCACAAGAATTGCTGTTTATGCACGTGATAATAATGCCAGTTATGAAGCTGCTAGTCTTTGGATTGACATCGAGCCCAAAAATCCAGATCCCCATCAGGTGATGACCGTAATGAACATTAGGAAGGGGAATTTCAATACAGCCCTTTTTCATCTTAATTTAGTTTTAGAGTCAACAGAAGGAGATGTTGATCAAAAATTGTGGATGGTAGCAAATTTTTTAGGAGCTGAAGAAGATAAGTCTATGGTTATAAAACTAATGGATAAGATAATGGGTGTATACATGGAAGATGTAGATGCATTGTATGCTTATGCACATGTTTCATCACGGATCGGTGACGATGAACGGGCAAAATCACTACTAGAAAAAATACTTACACTGAAGCCTGATAATAATACAGCTGCTGTTGCTTATATAGGGTTGCTACAAAAAAACGGTGAAACAGAGAAAGCTCTAAATTGGCTTGAGTCTGTTTTGAAAAAACAAGAAGATAATTTCGATTTACGAATGACATATGCAAGATTATTAACAGATGCCAAGTACTATAACAAGGCTAGAGAGCAATTTAAATTTCTCTATGATAAAACACCGGATGATCCAGATTTATTATACGCACTTGGTTTATTGACATTACAAGAAAATAATTCAGATGAATCTAAGAAATACTTTAATAGATTAATAGAGCTTAAAGAATATGTTTTTGATGCTAATTATTATTTAGGAAGAATTGCAGAAGAGAAAAATGATTTGGAAAGTGCGAGCGATTACTACAAATCTGTTCATGGTGGAGAAAATTATTTTGATGCATTCATACGTATAAGTTTTATATATGCAAAACAAGGCAATATTGAAAGTGCACTTAACAATATACGTTCTATAGAAAAACCAAAAGGAAATAATCGTATCATTTTAATACAAGCAGAAAGTGAAATACTAATAGATGAGAAACGTTACGATGAAGCTCTTGAGGTTTTTACTAAAGCAATAAACGAAGAAAGTCATCCTGATCTTCTTTACTCTAGAGCCATGCTTGCAGAAAAAATTGATCGTATAGATTTATTAGAAGCAGATTTAATGCGTATTATTGAAAATGACCCAAATAATGCTACAGCACTAAACGCGCTTGGCTATACACTTGCAGATAGAAGTGAGCGTTTAGATGAAGCATACAATTATATAAATCGAGCATATGAAATTAGTCCAAATGATTTTTATATTCTAGATAGTATGGGTTGGGTGTTATATAGACTCGGGCGTTTTGAAGAAGCTATTGATTTTTTGCAACAGGCTCTTGATTTAAGAAATGATCCAGAAGTAGCAGCTCATCTTGGAGAAGTTTATTGGGTCATGGGTAATGAAAAGGCTGCTGAGGATATATGGAGAACAGCACTAAAAAACAAACCAAAAGATGATAAATTATTAAAAATTATCGAACGTTTTAAACCTTGAAAAAGATAATTCTACTCCTTCCAGTCATGCTATTGATAAGTGCGTGTAGTTCATTAGTACATCTTGATGAGGATGAGAAGTCAAAAAGATGGAATAATCATCTCGTTCAAATTAACAAAGTTGAATCATGGAGCATGATAGGAAGAGTTTCTGTAAAAAATCTTAATGAAAGCGCAACATTTAAATTGCAATGGGAACAAAATAATTCTGATTATGAGTTGAGATTAATTTCAGCATTCGGACAAGGCACTTTTTTAATAAATGGTTCAGACAAAGGGATAAATATACAAACTCCAAAAAATAAAATATTTAGCGGTGTATCAGCTAATCAATTAATTCGAGAAAAGCTTGGTTGGGATATTAATTTAAGTGGGCTTAAATATTGGATTAGAGGAGCACCCGAACCCGATGTTGAATATAGTGAATTATTACTTGATGATCATGGAAGACTTAGCGAAATGAAGCAGTCTAATTTTACTATAAGAGTCTTACGTTATAATAAAAAAGATGGCTTATTTCTGCCGAAAAAAATTTTTATAAAGGGAAAAGATATCCAATTAAAATTGGTAATAAATGAATGGGGCATATACTGAAGTGAAAAGCTTTAAATGGCCATCACCAGCCAAGCTTAACTTGTTTCTTCATATAGTTGGTCGAAGACCTGATGGTTATCACTTACTACAGTCAATATTTCGATTCACCAATCTTTGTGATTTTATAAACTATGAAATATTAGAATCGGAAATTATTAAGCGAAGTTCAGATAATTCAGGTATACGTGAACAAGATGATCTAGTTATTAGGGCGGCCAATCTACTTAAAGAAAAAAGTAATTCAAAACTTGGTGTTAATATTAGTATTCTGAAAAATATTCCAATTGGAGGTGGTTTGGGAGGCGGCAGTTCAAATGCCGCAACTACGTTGGTTGCTCTAAACCATCTATGGAAAATAGGACTGTCAACTGATGAGCTTGCAGAGATTGGTTTATCTCTCGGAGCCGACATACCTTTTTTCATCCATGGCAATACTGCATGGGTTGAGGGCATAGGCGAAAAGTTGACTAGTATTGAACTTGATGGATGTTTCTATCTGATTGTGTATTCGGGTCATAGTGTCTCCACAAGAGCAGTTTTTGAAGCAGACGATTTGACAAGAAATACACCGCGAATCACAATACGCGACTTCTTTGATGGCAATAGTAAGAATGATTGTGAGGAATATGTTAGGAATTATTATGGTGATGTTGGCGAGGCTTTAGATTGGCTGAGCAAATATGTAGATGCACAGTTAACAGGCACGGGGGGATGTTTGTTTGCTAAATTCAAGAGTGAGAAAATGGCAAATGATGTAAAAGACAAGCTTCCTCCAAAGTGGAAAGGCTACGTTGTAACGGGTATAAATGAGTCACCATTACTCAGAAAACTAGAAGATGTGCAAAGACATTAGATTTAATTTTTAGAGTAAGTAAATATGTAAATGATTATTTGGGGTGTAGCCAAGCTGGTTAAGGCACAGGGTTTTGATCCCTGCATTCCCAGGTTCGAGTCCTGGCACCCCAGCCAAATTATCTAATTGTTCGGAGAAAAGCGAGACCATGAGTATTTCAAATATTATGATATTTAGCGGTAATGCGAATCCAAATCTGGCTCTAAAGACCGTCGAATTTCTCAATATGCCGCTTGGTAAAATTACAGCTGGTAAATTTAGCGACGGTGAAGTGATGGTGGAAGTAAATGAGAATGTTCGCGGTAGAGATATCTATATAATGCAGCCAATTTGTGCGCCAACTAATGATAATTTAATGGAATTATTGGTTATATCCGATGCTTTGCGCAGAGCTTCGGCGGAGAGAATAACAGCAGTTATTCCTTATCTGGGATATGCAAGGCAGGATCGTCGTACCCGCTCGTCACGTGTTCCAATTACGGCGAAGATGGTAGCAAATATGATTTCTTCAGCAGGAATTGACAGAGTATTAACTGTTGATTTACATGCAGATCAGATTCAGGGGTTTTTTGATATACCTCTAGATAATGTTTATGGGTCTCCGGTTTTATTAGGTGATATTTGGAAACACAAATACCCAGATTTAATGGTTATTTCTCCTGATGTTGGTGGTGTAGTTAGAGCCCGAGCTCTTGCTAAAAGACTTGATGATACAGATTTAGCAATAATCGATAAACGTCGACCAAACCCTAACGAATCAGAAGTTATGAACATTATTGGCGATGTCGACGGGAGGACTTGCGTAATAATTGATGATTTAGTAGACACTGCCGGAACGTTGGGTAATGCAGCGGGCGCTTTGAAAGATTTTGGAGCTAAAAAAGTAGTCGCATACTGCACACATGCTGTACTATCTGGCAATGCTGTGAAGAATATTGAAAATTCAAAGCTTGATGAATTGGTAGTAACCGATACAATTCCGCTTCGTTCAGAGGCGAAGACCTCAGATCGCATAAGACAGCTTAGTGTAGCTGGAATGTTAGCAGAGAGTATAAGACGTGTTGCGGAAGGAGAATCACTAAGCTCAATGTTTCTTGATTAGTCTGTACAATAGTTTTCTTTGATTGGTCGCGATTGAAGAATAGTAATTAATTTTTTTTAGGAGTAAAGATAATGAACGAATTTGAACTTGTTGCTGAACCGCGAGAAGACATTGGTAAAGGTGCGAGCCGCCGCCTTCGTCGTGATGGCAAATTACCCGGAATCATTTATGGCACTAATAAAGATGCCAGTATGGTTACATTTAATCATAATGATTTAATGCACCATCTTGAACAAGAAGCTTTTTACTCTCGTGTACTAACATTGAAGATAGGCAAGAAAAAAGAAAAAGTTGTGCTAAAAGATCTACAGCGTCATCCATATAAGGCAATACTGTTGCATATCGACTTACAGCGTATTGATGAGGAGCAAAAATTATCTATGAAGATCCCACTTCATTTTATAAATGAAGATAAATGTGCCGGGGTCAAACAGGATGGTGGAGTAATTAGTCACGTTGTAACAGAGCTTGAAATTGTTTGTTTGCCAAAAGATCTTCCTGAGTATTTGGAAGTTGATATGTTAGAGGTCGCCCTAAATCAATCAATTCATTTAAGCGATATAGAATTACCAGAAGGTGTTCAAGTTGCAAGCTTGTTGCATGGCGGCGATGATACGCAACCTATAGCATCTGTTCAAATTCCGAAAGTTATTGCTATTGAAGAAGAAGAGGGTGTTGATATCGAGGAAGGTGCTGAAGAGGGTGCTGAAGAGGGTGTTGAAGAGTCAGGCGAAGATGTCGGTGAATCAGGTAAAGACGATACCGCATCACAGGATAACGAAAGCTAATTTCTCATCACAATTAGGTGTCTAAAAAGATAAAATTAGTTATTGGATTAGGTAACCCTGGCAATGAACATGCTGCAACTAGACATAATGTTGGTTTCTGGTTTGTAGATGCACTTGCAGAAAAACTTTCGTTGAAATTTTCACAGGACAAAAAATTCCAGTCCGATTTATGCCACTATAAAAATGATAATAATGATTGTTGGATATGCAAGCCAATGACATATATGAATGAGAGTGGATCATCTGTTCAGGCTCTAGTAAATTTTTATAAATTGGATGTTGATCAAATTTTAGTTGTTCATGACGAGATTGATCTAAATATTGGTAATATAAGGTTTAAAATTGGCGGAGGCCACGGCGGCAATAATGGTGTTAGAGATATTATCAATAAGCTTGGCAATTCTGATTTTAATCGTCTACGAATAGGTGTTGGTCACCCTGGAGACGCAAAGAAAGTTACATCATACGTATTAGGCAAACCTACCAATAAAGATAAAACAGATATAATGATAGGTATAAATATCGTTATTGATAATTTAGATAATTTATTCGCTGGTCAAATAAAGGAATTAATGAACCAAAACAATAAAAGAAATAAAGTGAGTTAATTTAGGATATATTCAATGGGATTCAAATGTGGAATTATTGGCCTTCCCAATGTCGGAAAATCTACTCTTTTTAATGCTTTAACCAAATCATCAATAGAAGCAGAAAATTACCCCTTTTGTACGATTGAACCACATCTAGGAGTAGTTGCTGTTCCTGATAGTAGACTACAAAAACTTGCTGAAATTGTTATTCCGGAAAAAATTATACCTTCGCATATGGAGTTTGTTGATATTGCTGGTTTAGTAGAGGGAGCATCTAAAGGAGAGGGATTAGGTAATAAATTTCTCGCAAACATAAGAGAAACACAAGCTATTGTACAGGTAGTTCGTTGTTTTGATGATGATAATATTGTACATGTTTCTGGTAGAGTTGATCCAATATCAGATATCGAAGTTATTAATACGGAACTCTGTCTTGCTGATATGGAAACGATTAGTGGCGTATATGAAAAAACGAATAAACTAACTCGTAGTGGCGACAAGGATGCAAAAAATCTACTAGATACTCTGGAAAAGATAACAGATCACCTAGATAAGAATTTGCCAATTAGAACAATGCTAAATCTTGATGATAATGAGATGTCTGTTATTAAAAGTTTTAATTTGTTAACACATAAGCCAATACTTTATATTGCAAATGTTGAGGAAGATGGCCTTAGTACAAATTTGTGGCTAGAGAAGATACGTAAATATTTAAAAAATGATGATGCACATTTTATAATTGTCTGTGCAACTATAGAATCTGAAGTATCGGAGTTAGATGATGAAGGTGAGAAGGAAGAACTAGTAAAAGCTATGGGGATGAAAGAACCGGGACTCAATCTTATTATCAAAGCAGGATATAAGATATTAGGATTACAAAATTATTTTACGGCTGGTCCAAAAGAAGTGAGAGCGTGGACTATTCCAATAGGCACTACGGCACAAAAGGCAGCTGGCGTAATACATACTGATTTTGAGAGAGGATTTATTCGTGCAGAAGTAACCTCATTTGATGATTATATTGAACATTTGGGTGAGCAGGGCGCTAAAGATGCAGGTAAATATCGCTCTGAAGGCAAAGAATATATTGTTAATGATGGCGATATTATTTTATTTAGATTTAATGTTTGAAATATGATTAAACTATCAAATACAAAAATTCCACCAAAGCCAAAAAAACCGGACGAGTCAGAGTGTTGCAACCGTGGTTGTGAAAATTGCGTTTTTGTTCATTACGAACGGGCGTTAAAAAAATGGCAACGTAAAGTTAAACGTCTCCAACAAAAAAGCTGAAATTGAAACTAATCTGACACAGTATATGAAAGCAACTTATTGTCCATCATTAATGGTATAAAGATTAAACCTTTTTTGGTTATGACTTCATGATCAGCGCTACCCTTTGGTAGATCAAGTAATTCAGTGACTTCGCCAGTATTCTTTATATGAATTAACTTTCCATTTATCCAGTCGGTTACATAAAATCCTTCACCACCATCACTTTCTACACCATCAAGATTTCCAACTGATGATCCATCGCCAATTGATTTAATAGTTTTATTTTCTATGGATATTCTTTTTAAATGTCCAGGTATCTCAGTTGCAAAACCATCCGTCATTTTTCCCCAACTACCAAGAATTATTTCATCCCCCTGAATATGTAGTCCATTTGGCGCTTCTAAATCAGCAGATTCAATCCATATATCAAAATTGCCTCCAGTCAATATATGAATTCTATCAAGAGCCATATCAGAAACATAAACATTACCATTTTTGTCTGCTGCTACATCGTTTAAAAATTTTGCATCGTCTACTTTAAACCTATTAGTTATTTGACCGTTATCGATATTAATAGAAACTAGCTCATCAATATCAGTCGTATACAAGGTGCGACCATGAAGAGTCAATCCTTTTGGGGCATTTAAACCAGTTACCCACTTCTTGTTAATTATTTTCCCATCTAAAGAGACGATTGATATGAAGCCATTCCTATCTTTATCAATTGGAGATCCATCAACATTAGAAACATAAAGATGATTTAGAACTGGATCATAAACAGCAGATTCAGGATTATGCAGCCCATCAAGTTCCCAATTAAGTTCTAAATTAGGCTGCTTTGCATTTACAGGGTTAATTAATATGAATGACAAAATTAATATATCAATAGAATATTTTATTTTCTTATTAAGCATTATTATGCTCCTCAGTTTTTTATAGGTTTATTATATATAAATAAAATTACATATTTATTACGAGTCCTATTTATTATAGAACAGTCGTTTTAATTCATCCCCGGGATCTTTAGCTTGCATGAACGCTTCACCAACAAGGAAAGCGTGTACGTTATTTTTTTTCATTAGTTTAACATGGTCAGGTGTATGAATACCACTTTCTGTAATTACCGTACGATCTTGGAAAACATCAGTCAAAAGGCTTAATGTTGTATTTAAGCTTGTTTCAAACGTATGAAGATTTCTATTATTAATGCCAATAAGGGGGGTACGTAGCATCATACCTCGCTCTAATTCTTCCCGATCATGTACTTCGACGAGAACATCAAGCCCAATTTCATGAGCAACACCAACGATTTCTTGTGCCTGAACATCTGATAATGCGGAGATAATAATTAGTATACAATCACCACCTATTTTTTTTGTTTCATAAATTTGGTAAGTGTCGATCATAAAATCTTTACGTAATATGGGTAAAATAGAAGCTTTATGTGCTTCTTTTAAATATTCATCAGAACCTTCGAAGAATTTGATATCAGTAAGTACCGATAGACAGCATGCTCCTGCATCCTCATAGCTTTTAGCAATCACTGATGGATTGAAATTTTCACAAATAATACCTTTGCTAGGAGAAGCTTTTTTAATTTCAGCAATTATAGCCGGTTTATCATTTTCTATAGTTTTTAAAATACTATTAGTAAAACCGCGTGCTGGCGGACAATCCAAAGCCATACTCTTTAATTCTTTTAATGGTAAATCTCTTTTTACATTCTCAATATACTCTTTTTTGTAGTCGAGTATTTTTTTTAAAATATTCGGTGTTTCTTTCGACATATTATTTTTTAAAAAGATTGACTATGTTTTATTAGCATCTCAAACTTATTTTTTGCTTCACCAGATTCAATTAAAGAAAATGCTTTTAATACACCTTCTTTCATAGATTTTGAGATGCCAGATGCATAAATTGCAGCTCCCGCATTAAGCGCGACGACAGCTTTCGCTGCATTATTATGATTGTTGAATACTGATTTCATCATGCTCAGACTTTCATTTATGTTAGAGACACTTAATTCATCAATACTATATCTATCAATATTGAAATAGTCTGGTGTGATTTCATAGTTTTTTATTTCATTATCTTTTAATTCCGCAATATATGTCTTATTTGAAATACTAATTTCATCCATGCCATCCTCAGAGTGAACGACTATAATATGTTTGCTTCCAAGCTGTTTTAATGTTTCCGCTAAGGGATTCAACCATTTTCTATCAAACACTCCGATAACTTGATTAGGTGCGGATGCAGGATTAGTAAGCGGTCCTAATACATTAAATAGCGTTCTAACACCTAACTCCTTTCTAGGACCTATAGCATGTTTCATTGCGCTATGATGCATAGGGGCAAACATAAAGCCTATGCCAATATTTTCTATGCAACTGATTACTTGTTCAGCATTCAATTCTATTTTGATTCCAGCTGCTTCAAGAACATCAGCACTTCCGGATTTGCTAGAAACTGAACGATTTCCATGTTTTGCTACTTTTGCTCCGCTTGCTGCAACAACAAAAGCCGACGTTGTAGATATATTGAATGTATTAGTAGCATCACCACCCGTACCACACGTATCAATAAGATTAGTTTTATCTACATTGACTTTATTTGCTAGACCTCTCATTACTTCAGCAGCAGCAGTAATTTCATCTACAGTTTCACCCTTTATTCTTAGGGCGACTAGTAAGCCACCGATTTGAGCAGGAGTTGCATCTCCTCTCATTATTGTTTGCATGATACTGTTCATATCATCACGGCTTAGATCAATTTTATTTATGACATTATCAATCGCTTTTTGAATATTCATATAATTTTTTTATTTAATATTACTTTTAAGAAAATTGTTTAAAAGTTCATGCCCAAAGGAGGTTAGTATTGATTCTGGATGAAATTGCACCCCCGATATTGGATAATTTTTGTGTTTAATACCCATTATTTCATCAATATCACCGTTTTCATTTTTCGTCCAAGCGGTAATTTCAAAGCAATCTGGTAGCGATTTTTTCTCAATTACTAATGAATGATATCTAGTTGCAGTAAACGGGTTTTCGAATCCATCAAAGACATCTTCTCCATTATGAAAAATCTCCGACGTCTTGCCGTGCATAATTTTTTTTGCATGTACGATTTTACCCTCAAAAGCTTGCCCTATACTTTGATGTCCCAAGCAAACCCCAAGTATTGGAATTTTATCTTTAAATTTCTTTATTACATCAATTGATATACCTGCTTCGTTTGGGGTGCATGGGCCAGGAGAAATAACAATATATAAAGGCGACAATTTTTCAATTTCATCTATTGAAATTTTATCGTTTCTATACACACAAACATCCTGTTCTAGTTCACCAAAATACTGAACTAGGTTGTATGTAAAAGAATCATAATTATCTATCATTAATAGCATTTTATTTTATTCCAGACCTTTTTCAGCTAGAGATACAGCCTTAAATATAGCACGTCCTTTGTTCATCGTTTCATCCCATTCATTTTTAGGTACTGAATCAGCAACAATACCTGCCCCGGCTTGTATATGCAGTATTTTATCTTTAATAACAGCCGTTCTTATTGCAATGGCAGTATCCATGTTTCCATTCCAAGATATATAACCAACGGCACCAGAATAAACCCCGCGTTTGACTGGTTCTAGCTCATCAATGATTTCCATTGCTCTAATTTTTGGTGCACCAGATACGGTACCAGCAGGAAAAGTTGATCTTAGGACATCTATAGCATTCATCCCTTTTTTAAGCTTACCTGTGACATTTGAAACAATATGCATAACATGGGAATATCGTTCAACTATCATCTTTTCAGTCAAATCAACGCTTCCCAGATTAGCAACTCTGCCAACATCATTGCGACCCAAGTCTATTAACATCAAGTGTTCCGCTAATTCTTTTGGATCTTGTAAGAGATCTTTTTCAAAAGCAATATCCTCTGACTCATCTTTACCCCGTGGTCTTGTTCCAGCGATAGGTCTAACTGTTACAATATTATTCTCAAGTCTAACCAAGATTTCTGGGGATGATCCTACAATTTGAAAATCCTCTAAATCAAGAAAATACATATATGGGGATGGGTTTAGAGAGCGAAGAGCCCTATATAAGTTAATGGGTTTAGATTGAAAAGGAATTGATAATCGCTGAGACAAAACTACTTGCATAGCATCACCATTGACTATGTAGTCTTTTATTTTACATACAGCATCCTCAAAATTATTTTGTGTAAACCCAGAAATAAAATCATTTTCATCAACATCACGTAAGTCGTCAGGCGCTAATTCATTAATTTTATTATTACGAAGTATTTCTATTATTTCATCAAGCCTATTTTGTGCATCGAGATATGCATTATTCTGGTTAGGATCCGCATGAACTATTATGTTTAGTTTTCCACTTAAATTATCAAATACAATGACCTCTTCAGAGACCATCAGCAATATATCAGGAGACCCTATTGGGTCATCTTTAGGTATTTTTTCTAGTTTTTGTTCTATATATTGAATTGTCTCATAACCAAAATAACCAACTAAACCTCCACTAAAACGTGGAGCATCTTTAATTTCTGCAACTTTGTATGATTGTTGAATTTTTTCAATTTCAGTCAGTGGGTCATCCACGTTATATTCATTTATACACTTGCCATTTTCTCTTAAAGTAACTTTATTACCGGCAATAACAATTATTTTTTTTGCTGGCAAGCCAATAATCGAATAACGCCCCCACTTTTCCCCGCCTTCAACCGATTCAAACAAGTACGAGTAAGGAGCGCTAGATATTTTTTTATAAGTGCTTAGAGGTGTATCGAAATCTGCTAATACTTGGCGTATCAATGGAATACGATTGTAACCTTGTGCAGCTAATTTTTTAAAATTACTTTCACTAATCATATAATATAAAGGAAAAGTTTTTCATATCATGGAAACGACACAGTAAAAATGAATTGATCAGTTTCTTGCTAGCGTTATCTGCTCTCGCATCAAAGAAATTGTTGATTTATAATCTTTAGTTCCAAAAATTGCGGAACCTGCAACAAAAGTATCAGCACCTGCTGCAGCAATTTTCTTAATATTTTCAATTTTTACGCCACCATCGATTTCAAGCCGTATGTTGTATTTTGATTTATCAATTATTTCCCGTGTTACCTTTAATTTATCAATAACAGACTCTATGAATGCTTGTCCGGCAAACCCCGGGTTAACCGACATAAGTAGTATCATATCAACTTTATCAAGAGTATTTTCAAGAATATCAAGAGGTGTGTCTGGATTGAAAACGAGCCCCGATTTACATCCGTTGTGACGAATTATTTCAAGTGTTTCATCTACATTTTTAGATGCTTCCGGATGAAAGCTGATATATTCTGCGCCAGCTTCAGCGAACTCAGGTATTATTTTATTAACAGGATCAATCATTAAATGTACATCTAAGGGCGCTTTTATACCAAAATCTCTCAAAGCTTTTACCACAATCGGGCCAAAGGTCAGGTTCGGAACAAAATGGTTATCCATTACATCTACGTGTATAAAATCAGCTCCCGCATCTAAGACAGACTGAGTTTCTTCACCAAGCCTAGACATATCAGCAGACAATATTGAGGGAGCTATTACAGTGTTCTGCATCTAAAATAACCCATATATAGTTATTGGAGCGAGTAACTTTACCTCATAAGTATTACCATAGCCACTATCTGCTATTTAATGATGTAATTTTGGGGAAATTTTGATAAATGATATCTAGCGAAATACGCACGACTATAGTTTTTATACTATTGATACATACTTTTACTGCACAAGCTGATTCTTTTGATAGCAATTACGAAAAACTTATATCAAGTGTAATAGTAGAAAAGACAGCAGACGAAGAACTATATTGGATTGATACAATAAGCAGTACTTTTCTCTCACTTTTTAAAACTAATAATGATAAAAGAAATAAGAGAGCAATAATTATATTACATTCATTAGGTAGTCATGCAGATTGGCCTTATATTGTGTCTCCGTTAAGAAATAAATTACCAAATTATAACTTGCCTACATTATCAATACAGCTTCCGGTAATTTCACCCGAAAAAAATATTGAAGATTATGGTAATGTATTTCAAGAAAATAATATTCGTATCAATGCAGCAATAAATTTTTTGAAAAAAAAGGGCTACCAGGAAATTATTTTAATTGGTCATGGTTTTGGAGCACTCTCTTCATTAGTTTATATAGAGAAAGAAAAAATTAATAGTATTGATGGGGTAGTTTTGATTAGTTTGCAAAATTATGCTTATATAAAACCACCAATTAATGTTTTAAGATTGATTGAGAAAATTAAAATACCTATACTTGATATCTATGGTAGTTTAGATTTTAAAGAAAGTATAGATACTGCGCCTGATCGGAGATTAGCATCAAAAAAGAGCGGTAATAGTCAATATTACCAAGTTGAAATTAATGGAGCAGATCATTATTTTAATAATATGGAAGATAATTTGATAGATCACATTATTAATTGGACAGATAATCTTTTATGATAAATTTATTTTTCATTGTGTTGTTCTAAAGCCCATTCAATATGTTCACTAACTAGTGCTGTAGAATTTTTTCTTCTAGCTATTAAAGCGCTGACTACCTTTTCAGTTTTTGGCGCATTACCTAAACCAACTGCAATATTTCTTAACCAGCACTCATAACCAATTCTTCTTATCGCAGAGCCTTCCGTTCGATCAATAAAGTTTTTTTCTGTCCAAGAAAATAATTCAACCAGATCCGGAGCATCCAATCCATTGCGAACACGAAAGTCATCTTCATCAGAATTTTTAGCAAATTTATTCCATGGACAAATAAGCTGACAGTCATCGCAGCCATAAACCCTATTACCTATCAATTTACGAAACTTCTCTGGTATAGAGTCGCGTAGTTCTATCGTTAAATATGATATACAGCGCCGTGCGTCTATTTCCATATCACCAATAATCGCATTTGTTGGGCAAATATCAATACACGCTTTACAACTACCGCAATGGTGTTCTGTAAAAGGTTCGTCAATTTCAAGCGGTAAATTTGTATATATTTCACCTAAAAAAAACCATGATCCAGCTTTTGGATTTATTAGATTACTATGTTTACCAATCCAACCTAAACCAGAATTTCTGGCTAGAGCTTTTTCTAATACCGGCGCACTATCAACAAAACACCTATGACCAAATTCTCCATATTGTTCTTGAATTCTCCGAGCTAATTTTTTTAATCTCTGACGAATTATTTTGTGGTAATCACGACCAGTTGCATAACGCGAAATATATGCAAGATTTTTATTTTTTAATACTTTAGTAGGATGATTGCTGGATGGAGGAAAATAGTCCATCCTTGCTGATATAACACTTAGAGTTCCCGGAATTAAATCTTGTGGCCGACTTCGTTTCTTTCCATGCGAAGCCATATAGTTCATTTCTCCATGTCTACCTTTCGAAAGCCAGTTTATGAGGTATGCCTCATCTTGATGCAGATCTGTTGTAGTAACACCAATTTGTTGAAAGCCCAGCTCAGCCCCCCATTCTTTTATTTTTTTTGTTAATTTGGTCTCATTCATAAATTTATACTTGCATTAAGATTTTCTATAAATTCTAATGTACTCATTTATTAATTTAGTAGTTAATATTATAGATATAATTAAGGCATAGATTAATGTTTAATTTTATTAATACTTGGTATAAGCGTTATTTCACTGACCCACAAGCTTCATTGTTGGTTATCCTCGTGGTGCTTGGTCTAGTTATATTCTTGATCATGGGGAAAATGCTTGCACCACTTTTAGCAGCATTGATCATTGCCTACCTCCTTGAGGGTGCAGTATCTAAATTAGAACAACGAGATATAACAAGATTCGTGTCAGTAAATATAGTTTACTTCATATTTCTAATTTTTATGGGTTATATCTTGTTTGGATTGATGCCCTTACTTTCAAAGCAGGTAAGTCAATTTTTTCAAGAAGTGCCAGAAATGGTTAGAAACGTCCAAAGCTTGCTTCTACGTTTACCCGAGCAATATCCAGATATGATCTCAGAAGAGTATGTGTGGGAATTAAATTCAAACATACGTGATAACTTGAGCGATTTGGGTCAAAACGTTTTATCAGTTTCATTGGCGTCAGTACCAGCTGTAGTTTCAATTCTTGTGTATTTGATTTTAGTTCCATTAATGATTTTTTTCTTTTTAAAGGATAAAAAAATTGTAATCGAATGGACAGCAAACTTCTTACCTAAAGATAGACAATTAGTTAATGAGATATGGGTAGAAATGGATGCCCAGATTGGTAATTACATTAGAGGTAAATTTAATGAAATTCTAATTGTTGGAAGTGTATCATATATTGCTTTTGTAATACTTGGCCTAAATTACGCATTTTTGTTAGCAATGATCGTTGGTTTATCTGTTTTAATTCCGTATATAGGTGCAGCGATTGTTACATTGCCAATTG
>CEUA01157961.1_pt1 | contig 18911 bp, 14 predicted proteins | sample 361541 | NCBI WGS metagenome assembly CEUA01 (sample SAMEA2623079, study PRJEB7988) | marine metagenome | isolation source: saline water (ENVO:00002010), including
GACGAAGACTAAATACAAAGACCTGGGTATGTCTTAAAACTGCCCGCCTTTTTTTATGTCTAAAATTATCTATCCGCAGGAATGTACGCTTGTCCCCTTGTCGGACATTAGTACTGAAGGTCGTTCACGAAAAGATTTCGGAGATTTGCAAGAGTTGGCTGAGTCTATCCAGAAGTACGGACTCTTCCAACCTCCTTTCGTTACTAAGCGAGTCGGTCGTATCACATTAGTTGGTGGTGAACGACGTCTTCGAGCCATGCAGTTGCTTGGTGTTGATCCTATACCTGTTCTGTTCCGTGAGGACATGACCGAGGCCCAATTACGTGAGGCTGAGTTCTTCGAGAACGAACACCGCAAAGAATTTACTTGGCAGGAACGTGCTTGCAACATTTATCTGATCCATCGTCTGCGTGTTGCTGAAGCCTCAGCGGGTGGGCGTACCTGGTCGTACCGTGATACACGTGACCTTACGAAGAACTCTCTCGGACATATCTCCCACTCCATCCAGGCAGCCAAATCAATTCTGTCGGGTGATGAAGAAGTAATCAAATGTAACTCACTTAAGGACGCTTATACTGGTGTTCTACTTAAACGAGCTGAGGCCGCCACCTTACAGAAGCTATCTCAGTTTGGAATCGGTGAGAAGAAGACTGTTATTGCTGGTGGTGAGGTTCCCGTACCGACTCAAGATATTGATGACATCTTTAATGATGGTGGTATGGAGTTAGTTGAGATTGATGGCAAGATCACTTTACCTGATGGACGTATCCTTGATCCGAATGAAGCAAAGAGTGCAGAGAGTTCTGCTCCCATTGAAGTAATTGAATTTCCGTTATCTGACTGGTTCAAGCACGGTGATAGTGTCAATGATATTATGCCCGGGCTTCCCGACGGTTGTGTCGATCATGTAGTCACTGATCCCATGTATGCCGTGGAAGAAAAGAATCTTGAAGGTATCATGGACGTTGACACGATCAGTCACGACATGGCCACGGAGCTGGATACCGCCAAAAAGTTTCTGAAGGAATCCTATCGACTCCTTAAGGACAATGGCTACTGCATTTTCTGGTACGACATCAAACACCAAGAGAAGCTGATGGGATGGGCCCAGGAAGTTGGTTACAAGGTACAAGAGTGGCCTCTGGTCTGGCACAAGATGCACAAGTGCCGTAATAATGTTGCACAATACAACTGGACGAAGAATGCGGAGTATGCTATGGTTTGCCGTAAGGGTAGCCCGACATTGTCTACACCCCAGATGAGTTGTATCTTCCAAGCCGATGGTAGTATTGAGCGTCAGCTCTACTCCAACCCCTATGCGAAGCCAGCCGCGTGCTGGGAGTTTATTCTTTCTCCTATTGGACTCAAGGGTCAGACTATCCTCGATCCTTTTGCTGGGCAGATGAGTTGCCCCAGAACCGTACTCAATCTCGGAATGAAACCTCTTGCAATCGAGCTAGAGGAGTTCCATTATCAAGCAGGTATAGAAAACATAAAGCTGATGCTGAACGAAATGACGGGAGGCAAAGCCACGTTTAAGTAGTCAATATGTTTGGAGACACACCAAAGAAGAAAGTCAAAAACGTACTTTACAACGGAGATTTGTTCCGTCTTGTGGGTAACGGTAGCACTCTAAACATTCGTGTATTTGAGCACGGACTAAACAAGGGCTACGAACTTGACAGGAGTGAAGTTCCGAAAGAGATAGAAGAAATAATCAAAGAAGAATTTGGATAATGGATGGACCACTATTTGATCTGAACGATGTTCAGTCTGAGCCTAACGGCATTAAGGTACTCAATGAGTTGCCTTCACATAAAAACAAAGACTACTCGATGGCTGTCATCGGGGATGCACCTGGCGGCGAGGAAATAAAGCTTCGCCGTCCTTTTGTCGGACCTTCTGGTAGAATTATCAGAGGGCTTATGGGTAACGCTGGTATAGCGTCAACTCACATACTTATTGGTAATATCTGTCAGTACCGCCCGCCACGCGATAACATCGGTGCCTTTGAATGGGCAGGGCCCGAGATAACTGAGGGACTGGAGCAACTCAAACATGATATTGAGTACACTGATCCCAACATAGTAGTGTTGCTCGGTAAGACTGCAATGCGAGCTGCTGGTAGATTAGAGTCAGTCAATGACTGGCGAGGAACCTTGTTCAAGTGTGTTGATGTGCATTCACCTTTCTTTGGTCGTAAATGCATTCCTACCTTCCACCCTTCAGCAGTTATGCGTCAATGGAGTTGGATGCCACTACTTCGTTTTGATCTACAGCGTGCCAGAGAAGAGGCTGAGACACCTTCACTGACGTTACCTGAACGTAACTTTGAACTAGATCTATCACCGGATGAGATCATTGAACGTATCGAGGCTATTCCTGAAGGACAGCATGTTTCAGTTGACTTGGAGGGAGGTATTCAAAGTGGCATTAAATGTTTCTCCATCTGTCTTGATCCTTACTCAGGTTTTATTGTACCTTTCGGTAAGTTCTCGATTGATGATGAGGTTAGAATGATTAAGGCATCGAAGAAGATGTTCGCTAACCCGAAGATCCCTAAGGTGCTGCAGAACTCCCTCTACGATAACTTTGTTTTCTCCTGGCTCTGGCGCGCTCCTTTAATGAACGTTGCTTGGGATACTATGTTAAGTGGGTGGGAGATCTACCCAGAACTACCCAAGAGTCTTGCTACTCAAACCTCAATCTATACCAAGGAACCTTACTACAAGTTCGAACGTAAGATGGGTGACATGAGAATCTTCCACGAATATTGTTGTAAAGATTCAGCGGTGACTGAGGAGATTCGACTTGAGCAGGATAAATTCATTCAAGAAGGACAACGTAAACACTTCGAATTTAATATGAAGTTGTTGCCGATTATGTTGTACATGGAATTGAAGGGTATCCGATATGATAGTAAACGTGCCGCCGAATTACGGAGCAGAACTCAGATCAAGCTGGACGAGATACAACGTCGCCTCAATGCACGTCGGTGCAAGGCACTCAATGTCAACAGTCCTAAACAAGTTTGCGAGTTTCTTTATGACGAGATGGGTTTCCCTACCCAACATCCAAAGGAGGGAAACAAGTATAATAGAAGTAAACGCTCATCAAATGTTGATGCTTTATTGACGTTGATGAAACAATTCTCAGACCCCATACTACATGACATTCACACCTGGAGGAAAATCGACAAAATACGTTCCGCTCTTGAATATACGACGGATCAAGACGGGAGAATTAGATGTGCTTACAACCTTGTCGGCACCGACACGGGACGTCTTACATGTTATAGCTCCCCGACAGGTAGCGGTGCGAATCTTCAGACGATCACGAAGAAACTACGAGTGCTATATCTACCGGATCCAGGTTATGTCTTCGGACAATTTGACCTTGCGGGGGCAGACGGTTGGACCGTGGCAGCTCATTGCTCCAAACACGGAGACCCTACCATGCTCAATGACTATTTGGCGGGAGTCAAGCCTGCAAAAGTTATTGCGCTTATGCACCTCCACGGTAAAGAAGTTTCTACCTGGAGTCGAGAAAAAATCCGCGAAGAAGGTAAGGATATTGGAGACACTAAAGAAACAGAGTGGCTTTACTTTGCGTGTAAACGGGTTCAACACGGATCTAACTATGGGCTTGGACCCAGAACTATGTCATTACAGATCCTCAAAGATTCAGACAAGTTACTTGGAAGGCCTATCTACCTTACACCCACTCAATGCACAGCCTTACAAGATCTCTATCTCAGAGGAAGATACCTCGGAGTGAATATGTGGCAGAACTGGGTCAAGAAACAGATCATGGAAACGCAACAGCTACCATGTGCATCTGGACACATTAGAAGGTTCTTCGGACGCAAGACCGACAACAAAACTTATCAGTCCGCCTTGTCACATGAGCCACAAGCAAACACTACTTATGCAACTAACATGGCCATGTTGAATTTGTGGAATGATCCTGAGAACCGTATAGGTGATTCTTTAATCATTCAACCGCTACACCAGGTGCATGATGCTATTTGCGTGCAATGGCCGGAAGGACAGACGGATTGGGCAGTTCGTAAGCTCTATGAATACTTTAATAACACACTGGAAATAGCAGGACAACAGATACAAATCCCGTTCGATGGCGAGTGCGGTCGTTCTTGGGGTGAACTCAATAAAATACCATGAACCAATTAAAATTAAAATGGCAAACAACAGGAGACAAAGAAGCGTTAATAACGTGTAAAGCGACGTCAGTAACAAGCAAAGAGTATTGTGTTACGATTCAAGTTGGTAAGATTCCAATGGCGAGTACAATACACATTGATTCATCAGAGGCAGCCGCTTTGAGAGAAATGCTCGAAGAAATAGACCAAGCATTCGTCAATCTTCCGTGTTCAACGGGTGAACAAGTTACAAAACATGGACTGTCCAAAATGCAAGCAAAAAGGAAGTAAGGTATTGCAGACTTCTACTATAAGTCGAGGTACTATGGTCAGACGACGCAGACAATGTTATTCATGTAAGGCTCGTTGGACTACAATAGAAGCAGAATCCGCTGCCGCCGAACACGTAGTGAAGCAAGCGCATAAAATTATACGCGCATGGAAGAGCCTCAAACAAGTAATGGATGATGACAGTCCTTAGAGCAACCCAAGCACTCGCAGTTTACCAGTTGATTGATGGGCATGAGTTACTTAGTCCCAGGCAAATCGCATACCTCTGTGTCTTTGCTTTAGGACAAACTTTAACCGTTAAAGAAGCTGGAAAGCGTTTTGGTGGTACGCCAGAAGCCGCCGGTAACCACGTTAGCATCTTAAAGAATCACGGGTTTATTCAACGTGGACGTAAATCAGGTTATCAAATCACCAGTGACGGAGTTAAATTGATCAAAGAACTTTTCCCTCACACCTACGTAGCCGAAGGAGTTATAGAATGAAACCAATGAAAGCTCATAAGTACAAGCCAGGGAAAATGGCTTTCCCTTGTTATGTACAACCTAAACTCAACGGCATACGTGCTATTTGGGTACCGGGTAAAGGATTAAATACGTACGAACAAAAAGTATGGGACCCTTGTGTCCTGCCTCACATTCATGAAGCCCTCGAAAAAATCGAAACGCCGCTCGACGGAGAACTCTACTGCCACGGACTCTCATTACAACAAATTAATGCAAGAGTGGCAGTTAACCGAGTATCTCCGCATACAGATGTGGCGCGAGTCTCATTTAATATCTTTGATGCGCCGTCCCCTAGACCTTTTCAAGAACGATCCGCATTTATCGAAGCGTTATCCACCTCATTCGATTTCTGCATCACTGTCGTTCAAACGGTATTTGTCTCGACCCCGGTTCAAGCAGACATGGCCTATCGATTATTTAAGGCCCAGAAATACGAAGGGATGATTTACAGACAACTTGATGCCCCTTATGGATATCTTCGCGGACAACACCCAGATGAATCTTTGTGGTGTGGTAACAAAGAGAACCGATGGAACTACATCTTGAAACGTAAAGATTGGCTCGATATGATCTGTACGATTAAAGAGTTGAAAGAGGGCAGAGGACAGTTTGAGGGTAACCTGGGATCATTCATTATGGAGACTCCTGACGGCAAAGAGGTCGATGCTGGTTCCGGTTTAACTATCCAGCAACGTACTGCGTTTTGGGAATGTCCTCAACTCGTCTTAGGTGCCCGCGTCAGGATCAACTACGAAATGTTGTCTGATACAGGTGTTCCGCTTAAACCTACCATCGAAGAAGTAGATATTGTTGAATGAATAGATCAGTTTTACTTCGTTGTAATTCCTGTAAAGGTTCATACATGGGTGGCGTTGATTGGCTTTACTGTCCCTTGTGTTCAAGTGTGTTACTCGTTATGAATGAAGAAGCATTAACCCCAGATGAAACTGAAGAACGTATGATCGCACTAGAACGTGCAGTAAGAATAAAACAAAGAGAAAAGGAGGATCTCCAATGAGTTTCTTGGATGATTACGCACTCTACTCTTCGGGTAATGAGGCACCAGAAATCTTCCACAAGTGGTCAGCGATCTCTGTGCTTTCGTCTAGTATATCTCGACGTGTTTGGTTGGATGCTGGATTCTTTACTATCTATACCAACATGTATATTGTCTTAGTTGGTGAACCCGCTGGTGGCAAGACTACTTCAATGGACATTGCACGTCAAATGGTACAACGTCTGGATATGCCAGTAGCTCCCTCCACTTCAACGAGAGAGGCAATCACTCAACTAATGTCAGGCGAGAATGAGAACTCTCCGTGTACCAAGACGGTGACTGTTGATGGTGAACCCAGGATCTACACACACCTGTCAATGTTTGCATCGGAGATGGTAGTTGCACTTTCCTCAGGAGGTAATCCACAAGGATTCATTGAGTTCCTGACAGAGATCTACGACCGTGAGTTGTTCGAATATAGAACCAAGGGTCGCGGCGTGGATGTTATCCAGGGTCCGTACATCACGTTGCTAGGTTGTATGACCCCGGAGCAGACTGACCAGATGTTGAAACAGTCTATCATCACGGGTGGTTTCTCCCGTCGATGTATCTTTGTCTATTCAGTAGACAGGGGTGATCCTGTACCTAGACCACGAATCAGTCCTGAACGTGAAGAAGCCTACAAACGATGCATGGAATATTGTAAAGTTATTCGTACACGCAAAGGAGAGTTCCAGACTACCGAGGCCGCCGACAAGTTTTTCGATGAGTGGTATTGTAAGAACTATGATCGTCGCGGACAACCTCTACCCGCTGTACTCAAGAACTATCTCAGGTCAAAAGATCAGTTAGTTTGGAAAGTGTCCATGCTCATAGCACTTAGTGACAACCCTAAATGTAAGCTCATTATCGAACCGCACCATATACAACGGGCGATCAGTCTTCTCGATGAGGTTGAACCCTTTATTACGAAGGTATTCGAGGGTACTGGACGAAACGTCCTTTCGGATCTCGCCGCCAAGATATCGACTTATCTGAGTCAAGCCCCAAACTGGGTCCCACTGAAAAAACTTTATGCAGATATGTTCGACTACGGGGACCGTGACGAAATAGGTAAAGCTCTCCATCACCTAAAAGAAACTGATAAAGTTGTTGCAGGTGAGGTTCGCCACGGTGGTAGCGTTGTGGGCCAGGTGGTTACGACTAAAGATAACGCAGATAAGATTGGGCCTCCTTAAAATCCAGGCTGCCAAAATTCGGAGAAGCCTTGAGGACTAAAGCTCCGTTGTTTCTGGTCAAGCATTCTTTCTTCTCTAGCAAGTCGCTTAGCATTGGCTGAGGTCATAAACGGATTCTGTCTCATCATGTCGTCGGCGCGTTGATTGAGCATCATTTGATTACGTGAAGGCATAGCGTTCATTCCGAAATTGCCTCGGAGATTTAACCGATCTAAGTAGACCTGCATATTAGTAGGTCGTCCATGTCTCCCGACACCTTGTGCGGAGATTTTAGATGAGGTAACCGTTCCTGCGTTGTATCCTTTACCGTAACGTTCTTCAAGGGCACGATCCTCAAAGCTACTGTAAAGTTGACTATAAGAAGTTCCTTCCTGATCAGCAGCACCGTGGAGAAGTGTTCTCTGCGCTTTCTCGAGAGAACCATCTCGTAGATATCCGAGAGCTTCTGATACCACACGTCTTCGTGTACGTGTTTCAGAGTTCTGCGCTCTAGATATTTCCATCAAACGTGTTTGCTCATCACGTACACGACGCGGACGGAAGCCCATAATCATTGCAGCCTTCTCAGCATCCGTTGGTGTAGTAATGAATCTATTTTGTCGATTTCTTACTTGACCTTCGTCAGTGAGAGTTAGCTGGGCAGCTTTTCTGAGACCAATCGGAATCAGGTTAGTTGCCGTACGCAACATCTTATCTCCGTGAGTTGTACCTTGTTCGTGGTATTCTCCAAGTGCCCTAACAGTATTGACTGCATAACTCGCAGCTGGTCCCATAGCCCCAACAGCTTCCCATCCTGAGTATGGGTTAAGCCCAGCCATACCTCCCACGGCCAACCTGGTTTGAATATCAGGCGCCATCCCTGTAGCGTGCATAGCACCATACAAAGCGAAGTTAGCCCAGAAGTCATTGACTCCATCTGACTGAGATTCGTCTTCAAAGGTAAGCGCATCTCGAACAGCATCTTCCATGTCCACCCCAAAGAGGTTAGCGAAGAGCGTGTTGATTGTGGCAGCCATAGGCACACCTAGCGCACCAAGACCTACCACATGAAGTGCAACTGCTTGGGTAAGTGCGCCTCTTGCAGCTTTGCGTTCTTCTTTGCTGAAGATTTCACTTTGACTTTTCTTTACCCAACGCATCCAGTTAGATACCGCAGCATTGGTAAAGCTCATTAGACCAAATGAGGATTGTGCAAGTGTCCTAACAGCAGGTGTACCAGCACTAAACAAACCAACAGGTCTATTAGCTTTACCTGCTGATCCATTTGCCAGGTCTGCCCATCTAACACTTTGCGTATAAAGACTTTCCGAATCAAGTTCGGGACTATGTTTCTTTAAAGTCTCGTAAATAGAGATCAGTGATAGTTCCGCATTCAATCGGTTAAAAGGAGCATACATTCTCGCACCAAGTCTATAAGCGAGAGAGAAGGGGTTCCAAGTTTTAATGTCACCCCGCATGTCCTCACCCCGACCAACTCGAGCAGCTGCTTCACGATCAAGTACAATATCATCTTCTACATCAACATAGCGACGGATATTAAGTCGACCTTCTTTCTCAGCACGTCTGATAATCTCAATGTGTTCGGAATCAGTCCAACCCGATCCAGCAATCTTTTCTTTTCGGCTACTAAAGAAGGATGCAACTGAAGCTCCATAAAGACTGGTTGGAGTAGTGATACTTTCAGCGGCTCCTGCCCCAAGCTCACGTAGAATCGGAGTTAGTGTAAGAGGAAACTGGAAGACCTCAATCAAAGCTGAACTCCAGTTCATCCCCAAAAACATCGCAAAGTTAAACTTACTAATCGCAACTGCCGCAGCTGGGTCAGGGTTACGCATATTAGTCTTTGCTTGCTCAACAAGTTTAATCAGCTCCTGTCCTTGATCACTTTGTGCATCTCGATCTTGTTTAACCAAGGAGATTAGTGAATCACTACGCCTACGTGCAAGACCAACTCCCACCCTACGTGAGTGTTCAAGTTGTTGCTCTAGCATATTGAAACGTTCACGTCCGCCTTTGAACTTACGTTTCTTACCTTCAGATGCTTTAAGCACTGCCAAAGGACTTTGAGCTTCTTTCTCGATTGAAACATCAGTCTCAAGTTCGTCCAACAACAGGTTAATTTCTTTAGCCGTATCCGGATCAATGTCACCGAACATTTCGTCGATGACTGCTTTACGTTTAGCTGTTGCCGTATTCAATGCTTCAAGCATATCACGTGCACCAGAGTTTCTCAGCGATGCCTGGATACGTGTGTCAATAGGGCGACCACGTACAACAGTACCACCCGCCTTCGTGACTTCAGCAGCAAATGCTTCAGCTTCTACGAGCGAATCAAAGTCAGCAAGACTTGTAGTCTTATCACCTTTCTCCACATAACTAACGTGGAATTGCTTCATTCGTCTTTCACTCACATAGAAAGGACGCTCAGAGAGGAATGCGTGCAGTTCAGCGCTGGCTGCCTTCAGTCTAGCAAAGAACATAGTTACAAGTTCAGCTTGACCGAGATCAATGCCAGCACTCTGAGAAAGTTCCCAAGCAGCGTCTTCAAGTACCGTCGGTGTTCCTTCTTCAAGCTGACTATCAAGACGCTCGATCATTCCCACCGCTTCGCGCGAAGTTAATGATCCATCAGACTTCTTAAGGAGGAACTTTGCTCCGCTGATTCGGTCAATCTCTCTTCCAGTCTGGTTACGATACTCTGTCAGAATCTCCTGTGCCTTGTGACCACGTTGTACAAGATCCGCAATAGCTTGTTGTTGAGACGGATCAAGTGTTTCCATGAGAGCAACTAACTCTTTATCATTCTTCCTGAGAAGGTCACCCATTCCTTGCCCACGAGTTTGTTCGAGCAATCTGATCTGGTTGTAAGCATCACTGAGCTTAGGACTCTCAGAAACAACTCTAAAGGATCTATTAGGATCATCAGTTTTGTAATCGACCTCAGCAAGAGGATCACCAGGAACTGGAGGCTTAACTGCGTGTAACTGATCCGTAATATCAGAATAGATTTTGTTCTGCAACCCTGTCTCCATGTACAAAGATGTAGAAGCATCCCGAATTAACGGATGTGACTCAGCGTAGTGCTGGATTCCTGCAAAAGTCTGACCGTAGAGTTTCTCTAACCAACGGAATGGTGCGCGCCACAATCCGCCTTCTACGTTGGCTTCACTTACACCACCTGGATGTAGTCGAGCCATCATGGTAGACATAGGACCGATATCACTCTTTTCCTCTGCCGCTTTCGCTAATCCAGATTTAACATCACTAATAACGTCTAGAGAGTTTCCAGTTTCTTTTAGTTCAACGTTAGCTGCTCTGACTTTAACTTCAACACTATCGGCCAAATCAACGCCGAAGGTTAATACGTCCCTCAACAAGTTCTTAGTCTTGTCGGGAAGCAAACTGATAATCTCCGCAGTCTTAGTAGGATTCTTAAAGGAATGACCCAGGACAAGGGAGATCAAATCGTTAAGTGAGTTAACTGATTCGTCACCGAAGTCACGTGCAATCGCATCTAGTTGATCACGACCACCTGCATCATCCAGTTCTTTTATGACTGCATCAAACTGCTCAAGTATTTCGGACGGAAGTAATCCGTTATCAACTCCACGTTTGATTGCATCGTTTATAGCACCACCAACATCTTCGGCATCAAAGTTAACATCATTAGGAGGAGGTGCTTGCTTAACTTTACCCATAGTTCCGGGCATATAGACCATCTTAATTTTCTTTGGTCCAGCTTCAGAAATAATTGCATCATGTCCTTCAGCAAGTAACTCCATTGCAAACTGCTGTTTCATTTCTGGCGTAACAAACGGCATAGTCCACATTGACAAAATAGAATCACCCCACTCTTCTTGTGTAATAATCTTCGGGTTTTCGGGACTGATTCTCCATGTGCCAACTGTTCCATAAGATCCAGCAAAACTTTCACTCTCAGAGAAGAAAGCATGTTCTCCTGGAAGTGCCTGTGGATCACCTTGAGTTCCCCGATAAAATGTTGTATCGTTGATTGGTTTGGGCTGTTCACCTCCAATATCTCCGGTAAACTCAGCGTCCATCTCGACAGCAACCTCCCTATCATGCCCCAAGTTTTCTAGGTTAGCTTGTACAACCCGTTCACTGGTTGAACGCCTCAGAAGACCGTCGTACTGATAGGTATGGTTCTCATCGAAGTTACGTCGTGCAATCATTTCATCATATTTCCGTACGATGAAGTATTGCGTAACATCTTTATCTTTTACTTTCTTTGTACGTGATTGAACCTCAAAACGGAACGCTTCATTACCATGAGTGTTCGTCAGACGTTCTACGATCTGGCGGGGTTCGTTTAGTTCGGTGAAGTATTGAACACCTTTCTTCGATCCGAAATTTGCGTCAGTTTTTAACGTGTCTTTCTCGAGAACTGAACTTCGATAGGATTTCATCTCTCTTTCGATTGCCCCACGAAGCAGCTCGGTGCCTCCATCTCTCGGACTTTTTTGCCCGGTGAGATCGCCTTGGAGCCACCGAGCCACAATAACCTGTGCTAGTTCAGTTGCATTAACAAGTGAACCTGGATTGAAACCAGTAGGATCAAGAGTGAGAGCATAGCCAGCTTTCTTTGCTTCTGCTGTCGTAAGGTCAGGACGCTTTTCAGCGGTCCAAGTTCCGAACAAAGCTCTATCAATAGTCTTGAGGATCTGTTGAATCTCCTCAGCTTTCGCACCTTCGTACTCTCCATAACGCTGCGCACGCTCGAGACCGAAGAATATCTCATTCAATTTCTGTAATCGTGCTGCTCGCTGTGACTCATCCTTAGCCTGGATAATCGTGGGATCAAGTATCATTGTTGCACCACTCTTATGTGCGCTGATAGCGCGGTGAACCAAACTGTTAAAGTTAGAGGACTTCTTACGCCCCATCCAAAGATCGAGTTGGTATTCTAGGTGGCTAACCAAATGGGGATGATAGTCACTCTCCCAAAGCTTACGACTCAGATACTCCCCTTCACCATCACTTAGCTTATAGTTAGTCTTCCACATGTCCAAGGTAGTTCCGTGACGACTTCTCATTATGTTCGTATAGAAATTGTAATGAGCGTGTTTCATGAAGTCCTGGTAAGCACGCGAACCGAAGTCAACGTCCCCTTTGAACACTTTCTGGTATACGTTGGTCCACATATCCGATAATTCCTTAAAGAACTTATCAACGGAACCTCGAACAGGAGCAGTCTTCTTTTGCGAATACTTAACAAACTGTTCTGCCATCCACTCTTGGAAGTTAGCAGCATATTTAACGTACGATCCTCTCAGTTGAGCGTCTTTTATAAACGCTCTAAGGTCTTCTGTGGTAACCGGATTTAGTTTTCCGTTCTCATCTATTCCAACATGTTGCCATAAATATCCACGGAGTATGCGGTTATCCATAAAGTTCTTCAGCCATTTGCCGGGAACTATATCATCCTTCTTTAATTCAGAAATCTTCTTTCCGAGCTTCTTCTGGATTTTCGTTTGAAGTTTAGCTACGTGAGCATCATAATCAGCTAACACCTCTTTCTGGAAATGACCCATAGCTGGATTATCAAACAGTTCCCGGTGTACTACGTGACCTAATTCGTGAATTAAAGTCTGTTGTTTTGAATCTATATCAGCTCTTCTAAGACCAACACCAAACGGACCGAAATCTTCGCCTACGGTTAATTGGTCATTGATAACAATCAAATTAATTCCAACGTTTTCTTCGCGAGCTATACCTTTTCTATCGAATCCAAGTTCACCTGGCTTACCACGTTTTAAGTAAAAAACTGTACCACCAGTACCTACCCCTGACGCATTTGCAAACATACTCAACACAGGTAAACCCATTTCACGTAATGTCACGGGGTCACGTAGATCGGATTTGTTAACGACTATGAGACGGAGAGAATCACTCAAACCAAAACCATCGGCAATGTCATCAACAAACTTTCTCTGTTCTGTAGTTATACGTTTTCCATAAGTCACTCCAGGTGTTTTACCTATGTCGGTTAATTGCCCTAAAGCTAACGTTAAAGCAGATCCTTGATCTGTTGTTAAGGTACCTTCAGGAATACTAGCTACAAAATCATCCATGTGCCTTGCCATGTGGATAGGTCTGCCCGGAACGGTAAGATCAACATTACGTACCTTAACGCCAGCAGTGAAGAACTCAATGCTTACTTTCGACGTTCCTTTTCCGTCTCCGGTTGTTTTCGGGTAAACTAAACGAAGCGTTTCACGTTTGTCCGCATCATGATAAAACACCACACCTGCTGTATCAGAAAACTCTACGAGATTTTGTTCTCGTCCTACACGCATTACCGGATGATCTACATTCAATCCGTTATAAGTCATGTCATAACGAAGTACTCTTTCCAGATCGGTGTCTGGTGTGGTTCCTTTGGACTTAGCAGCATCTCCGTAGTAAATATTATAGAAGGACTGGTATCCTGTACGCTCCACCGTACGGAGAGAAAGTCTCATTGCCATATCTTCGCCCAACCCTTTCGAGCGATAGAACTTGTAGATCCGCCGTGCCTCACGCCGAACAGTATTCATCGGAGCATCTTGCATCTGAGCTGCCCGAGCAAATCTTTCGACAAAATGTTGATATTCTTGTTTGACAGGCATTCCATCCCAATACTCCATGTGTCTTGCCGCACGTCTCCGCGCATCAACGTCACTGTGTACCGTATGCATATCAGTAACAGTCAAGACATTCGGAGCTGTTCTATCGACTTGACCAAACCGAGTAAGTACTTGTTCGATAAAGGGGCGATCGGAATTGTCTTCTTTAGTAATGTACTGGAACGTTCCATGGCGTGATGGACCCATACCGGAAACAAAACTTGGTACATCACCGTCTGGTCCTACACGTACCTCACCACCGAACTGCCGCCTGAGAGCAATCATCAACAGATCAAAGTTAGCCGGATCGGATGCCTTGACATCATAGATACGACCAGCGTTGTCAGTCTTGTACGAAATAAGTTCCGGAGCGGATTGTTCTACAGTGAGACGTTCCGCCGAGCCTAATTCACCCGCAGGATCTCTGGAGTAATTAGTGGCATCATACCAGACGTATTCAACATCACCGTGTTCGTTAATGTTCTCCCGTTGAGCAAAGTGAACACCTGGATGATCTTCTAGCTTAAGAGTATCAAGCCATTCCGGAGAATAGTTACCATGTCTATCTGTCTCGACTTGGGGTCCCATCCAACGTTCTCCGCTACCTGCCTTAGCACGTGCAATGAGTCTTTGTTGAGCATCACGGAGAGCTTTCTGTTTCTCGATCCGTTTGCTACTGTCTTTGATCTTACGATCACGTATCCTGTTGACGATCTGTGAACCTCCAATGTAAGTCACAGAATCACCTGCCAACATCGGAATGAGATAGTTAGGATCAGTCAAAAGCTGATCAACACCTAATTGATCGTTGAACAATGCTGTATCAAGAATATCACCGCCTACCCCAAAGGTAGTCATACCTCCCTGACTAATCAAAAGCTCCTTCGATTTCACCCTAAACCCAGAAGGTAACTTAACGACCTTACCGGGTTTGCCTGGGGTCATTCGTACATTAAGACCCTTTCTAGGTTGATACCATTTCTTTCCTTCGTTAAGTTTATTTAACTTACGGAGAGCTAACTTCTTCTGATAGCTGTGGGTTATTCCAGCACTACCCAGGCTCTTTGCCACTAGTTTTTGGCTTGTCTTAGTCGCTGAAGTTTTACCTACTTGACCCAGGAATCTACCCATTCCACCAGTAACTGCGCCCAATACTACATTAAGACCACCAGCTCCGGTTGCTTCATCGACACTACGTCCTTCTTCTAATGCGTCATTATACGCATCACCGTACATTGAAGCAAGCCCTAACGGAACTCCAACCCAAGGGATGGCAAACATAGCAAATGAACCGAGAGCTGATGGTAGTTCCCTACCAACACGCATCAACGAATCACTCAACTGTTGATCGTCTTTGCCCCACAACCATCCACGACCAACTGCTCCGGTAGCGAGTTGAAGCAACCCACCCATTCCGGTACCTAGACTCTGTTCGCCTTCAAACGGGAGGAGATCGAACTGAGCAATGTTATCTAGAGTTTGACCAACGTGCCAAAGAGCGCGATTAACACCGCCACCTTGCAGCGTGTTGAATCGCCTATCACCCAGAATCTCTTCCGCTTCTTTAGCGAATTGTCTCCGGGAATATCCGTACATCCTGTGGTCAGGATCACTCGTAATCTCCTTATACCGTGACTTTGCTTCCTTGTATGTAAGTGGGGCGTACATAATTAACTTGGGTTACTGATTTAACTTAGCTTTACGTTCTAACGCCTTTCGGATTAACTCACTATTATCACCTATGGGCTCGTTCATAAACGCTTCTTCAGCCTGTTTTCGTTCTTGTTCCTGACTAAGCCAGAGATCTGCGAGTGAGCCTCCGCCGTGTTGACCTGGCCGGAACTTAAGGATATATCCTCTGTTTCCGGTATAAGGATCACCGGGTTGACCACGGAAGTCCCGCATTTGTTCGGGTGTATCCAAGATGAAAGAACCGAAATCTTTAACTCCAGCTTCGGAAGCTCCCGCAATAATAGCACTCTGAGCACCCGGAGGTAACGCCTCGAAGTCGCTACGCATCATTGGTAATCTAATATCACCTTCTTCGAATGTTGATGAGTTCTCATCGTGGAACATATATCCACCACGATCTGCGGGAGTCTCAGTCAGCATCTGTCTCCAATCATCGAACTGCCTCGCCTCTCCCTCTATACGTTGCTCACGCGGAGACTCACCGGGACGAAACTCAAATCGACGTGCAGGCAATGCCTCTCCTTCTTGCAAGGTACGTCCAGTTGCACGCGCATATGCATCACGTGCCGCTTGTTCTGCATCGATTTGAGCGAAGCGACGACTTTCCCGGGTGTCTGTTGGGAATAACGTGTCAAACACATTGTGATCCATCACTGAACCACCTGTTGGAATTTCACCCTGTTGACCTGGTTGTCCCTGTTGTCCCTGTTGTCCGCCCATTTTATTACGTAGATCCATAAGACCCTGAGCGTACTCGTTGCGAAACTGCATATCAGCTAGCGCATCTTCTCGAGCATAGCCCAGGTTGCGTCGACGGTTAGATTTCGCTCCCGTAGGATCATACTCCCCCGGACGCATCTGCGGATTCATCTCATTGAAGTATCCAGTCAACCCGGTCTTAGTAGGATCACCAAGTCCTTGCCCACGTATCTCACCCGGAACGCCCTGACGCGGGATGCTCTTGTCACCCTCACGCGCCATAGCTGCCATATTGGCTTGCTCTTGTTGACGCATAGGCCCAAGAAGCTGAAGTAACTCAGCTAGATTCGCACCTTGAGCTGCTGGTGCAGGTTGTCGTCTTCCGGGTTGTGGTACCGGTTTATTTCCATTTGCCATTGTTCTGTTTTGTTATAAAGTTAAATTAAATTGATTAGTCCACCCCGTCCGTGTAATCCAACGCATCCCTTTCGTTACTACTTCCGGGAGGAGGAGCAGTAACCGAGTTCGGTGTAACATCGAAACCGGAGGGAAAATAGTTATGATCGTCCATCGTCTTCAACATTTCCACCATCCAGTTCTGGTATGCAGGAGACGTCGGCATTACTCCCGCGTTTACCAGTGCTTGCCCCGCTTGCCACATACGCACCATTTCAGGGTCCGCTCGCTGAGCAGCTAATGCAGTTTGCTCTTCTTGTGCCATTCCTAGTTTTTGCAGTGCTATTTGATGTTCGCGATTAGCCGCCTCCCGTTGTTGTAGATTATTGGCTTTCATTAGATCGTTACGCGCTTTCTGTAATTGATAATTAGCACTATCACGTCGGGTTTGTGCCTGACTTTCCCTTGCTTGGTGGTCGAGCACATCTTGATGCTGCCGTCTCGCAAAATCTTCGCTACGTGTAGCACGTGCCTCATCAGCTGCACCCCGATCCATGTCCTGCATTATCTTCTGCAAACTCAATAGCCCACCGAGATCCTTCAGTGGATCACCCATGAGCTGCTTCATAGCACCGAGAGTAGCCAGGCGATCTTGTGTACCGCCACCCCGCTGCATTCTTCTTGATCTTCGACTAGCCATTACTTTTCAATGAGTAAGTATTCAACATTAACCGCACTTGTGTTCGCCAAAACGATCACATTAGCTGCATCTACATAAACAGGGCCAACTGCTTGACCAGCAAGCACTTTAATTGGTAGTTGAGTTGATGTTGTTCCGATTGTAACATAGTTACTAGCATCCAAGTTCTTTAGACAGAACCAACCTATAGTACCTATATCACCTTTAGCGAGATTTTCCTCGCTTGTCCCAATATTTTGAGAGCCTGATTGATAATCCGAACCCGTTTGAGTAATCTGGATTCCGCTATATTTCATCGAGTCTGAATACTTAGGAATAGCACTCCGATTCAGGACCAACGAACCTGTTATTGTTATTTCATTCGCCATTTTTTAATTTTGATTTGTTGTTAAGAATTGATAAATGCGTCAGTAAAGTTAGGTACCATGATCGGACCCTCCTGAAGTTGTCGGGTAACTCCTGCAACCCCATTGACTAATTGAACTTCAGCGATCTCCCAATAAAGTCTTACTGTAACCGCGTCCGTCCATTCATCAGTATTGCTATATGTTGGATTAGGAGCAGAACCCCGCCACGTGTAACCGGCACTAGTTGCATTAGCTATCCTCCATACTCTGAGTGTGATAGGATTACTGTCGGTAGTCTGAGACGTTGAAAGTTGCACAAATGAAACATTTAGCGCAAGCCAGATAGACCCTGTACCCTCAATTTCTACCATAGAAGTCGGAATAATAAGTTTCACGGCAACCGCATCGTCATCCGCTTTTGTCCCTTTCGGAATAAAAACGCACCCTTCGTAAACCTTTAACTCATCAGGTTCTCCGTCAAAGCGGAACGGCACGAACTGCTTCAGTGGCTTAGCTTTCAGAAAAAGCGACTCAACCTTCTCCTCAACGAGTAATCTAATATTAGGGGCAACGTCGTCAACTACTACCGCGACACCTGCTCCACCTGTTGCTGAGTTACCGGGTTTCTTTGTGTCTCCGACTCTACCTGTTACTAGTCCACCCGTTTCCAGTCCACCCGTTTTTAATCCGCGCGCTCGTGGTTTCTCGATTCCTTGTTCCTTAAGCCACTTTTCACCATGAAGTTCCTTCAGACCCTCATACATCTGCTCAGGAGTCGTGGTCCAGGCACCCTCCAACTCACCCTCCTGCCGGTCAAGGCCGGGGGTTTTCGGATCTAAACTGTCGTATTCGTCAGGCATATTAAGTTACTACGGTATCTACTGGTTTCCATACCTTAACAAGCTCTTTGAGAAATCCTCCCTTATAGGGTCGTGGATCCTCCTCGTAAATCTGATAGCTCGGCCAATCTAGTTGTGCAGTCCCAGCAAAAGTCACGTCCCTAACATAGTAACGAGCAAAGTCAGGATGCGTCCCTGTTGATTCCTGAATACTTATCACGGGGTGCAAACAATCTTTCGAACTCCAGTTGAAATATATTCCCGAGTAAGTGAACTGATCGGTCAAGATCACAGTAGGAGCGACGGAAGGTGGAACCGCATTTGACCAACCCCGCGTAACTTCTGCTCTACTTTGTCCGTTGTAAGCCTCCTTGTAATTGCAATCCACAACCACTTTAGCTATATACTCAGTACCATCTTCTCT
>CEUA01046079.1_pt1 | contig 18878 bp, 11 predicted proteins | sample 361541 | NCBI WGS metagenome assembly CEUA01 (sample SAMEA2623079, study PRJEB7988) | marine metagenome | isolation source: saline water (ENVO:00002010), including
CTAGCATTTTAAGTGATGACTTCTTTGTAATCCAACCAACATTTTCTCGTAACGAAATACTTTTTGAAAAATCGAATGCCGGTCCATCCAAAGCTATAAATGAACAGAAAGCTTCTCCTCAAATAATTGAAACATCTATTGAAGAGAAGCCTTCTGTTACTCAAAACAGACAACAGGTTTTTAGAGTTCAATTATTAGCCTTGAGTAATGGGAGAAATAGCCGAAAGCGCTATAAAAAATTAACCGAACAATTGAGTGAACCGGTATATATTCAGAAACGGGGAAATTTATTTTTAATAAGCAGTGGTAATTTTAGCGAAAGACAATCCGCGGTAGCTTTCAAAAATCACGTAATTGGACTAAGTGTAGATTATAGCGATGCATTTGTTATTACTGTTCAAAAACCTTTATCAAACGATTTAAAAGAGGACGAACGTCCACCGAGGATATCAAACAACGTTGAACAGTTTTCCACATTTGGCTGGCGCGTACTTCTTGACCAATCTCTCATACAAAAACAAGCTAATACCGTAAAAGAAGAAGCTGTGATTCAATTACGAAGACAAGACATTGACGTGATATTTAAGGCCCCTTGGTATAAAGTTGAAGTTGGGCATTATACTACTGAAAATGCTGTTCAAATCGCTACTGAAAAAATACAAAGGCTCTACCCTAATGCCATAAAAGTTCGCTCACAAATTATTGCATCGGATAGTAATAATTAGCCATGTATCATTTTTTTTTCTACGCGACATTAGTATTTTTATCTTCGTGTGCTTACAGACATTTCGACAATAAAGCAACACCTATACTGCAAGAAATCGCTTCCGAAATTGACGAGGAAAACCACGTAGATCCAAAACCTATTGAGGACCTACGCGGTATACATTTTCTATTATTGCGAGCACAAGAATCACTTTCTCTTAATCGTGCCGAAAATGCTCAACAAGAATTAGATTCTGCATTTTCGTTTCTATCCAAATTAGATGCTCAAAACGTAAATTTTGATACCACTCGTGCAAATGCGCTTGCAGTTGCTATTGAGCGAACTTATTTAAGATTGTTACCACAATTAGATCAATTCTCTCCAAACAGCCCCCTGATTTTACTCCTTAAAGGGCTTTCACACGAACATTTTGAGGAACTGACTGGAGATGCCCCTCAGCTCGTTCGAATACACCAACTAATTGATCAATGTAATATTCCAATTGATGCAAATTCGCGCGTAGCAGCTAGTATTCGCTTCTTTCAAACACGTGGGAAAAAGACATACGCAACCTGGTTGTCTCGTTCAGGACGCTTTCGAAGCTTGATCGATAAAGTATTGGAAGATCAGACGCTTCCCAGCGATTTACTTTATATCTCGATGATTGAAAGTGGATTCAATCCGAATGCTTATTCAAGAGCAAGAGCCGTTGGTCTTTGGCAGTTCATCAAGAGTACTGGCGAACTAGAAGGCTTGAGACAAGATCATTGGGTTGACGAACGAAGAGATCCCAAAAAATCTACGCTGGCAGCAGCAAATCATTTGAAAAATTTGCACGAGGAATTTAGAGACTGGCGTCTAGCCATTGCAGCTTATAATTCTGGGCGAGGTCGGGTAAGAAGAGCCATTGAAAGAGCCGGTACCCGAGATTTTTGGAAATTAAGTTTACCCGAAGAAACTCAAAATTATGTACCGCTTTTTATGGCAGCCGTTATCATATCCAAAAACCCCCAATTATTTGGTTTCTCGGAGACACAATTTGAGCCCGAATTACGTTATGAGACTGTAACAATACCCGAATCATGGCCTTACGTAGATTTACGTGCAGCAGCAAAATCGCTAAACATTGACGAGCAAGATCTTCGTGAACTCAATCCAGAATTACGAAGGTCTATTACCCCACCAAACTTAAAAAAACCATATAAAATAAACCTACCGATTAAGGTAGCCCAAATTTTCTTAAAAAAATATCCCGAGATAGCATCAACCGAAAAGACTTCTATCTTTCTTTATCACGTACAAACTGGTGATAACTTATCAACGATTTCAAAAATGTTTGGGATTGAACCTTATATTATCAAAGCTGCAAATACCCTCGACGATCCTAACCGAATTTATCCTGGACAAGAGTTATACATACCAGCTCAAAATAGTTTAGGGAAATTAACTTCAAATAATAATATCCACACCGTCAGTTTTGGTGAAACACTCAGTGAGATCAGCAATCATTATGGATTAAAATTGCATGACTTAATGTCATGGAACAATTTGAATAGTCACCTTATAAAACCAGGGCAATCGTTAAAGATCCATTTTATATCAGAGAATACACAGATAACTAAAAATAAAAAATATTCAGAAAATATTACTGACCAGAGCAAATTCACCCATACGGTTTCCGATGGACAAACTTTGTGGGGAATTTCACGTTTATTTGAAGTAGACATAGATTCACTTCGAGTCTGGAACCGCCTTATCAGATCGACAATTAGACCAGGACAAGAACTTATTCTCAATGTTAAACAGCCAAAACATCATATAGTACTAAAAGGTGATACCTTTTATAGTATTGCTAAAAAATATAATTTAGATGCAAAAAAAATCGTGCAAATGAACAACATGCATCTTGACTCCCTACTGATTGTTGGAACTATGCTTATAATTCCAACATCAAATAATTAATTATGCATATAGTTCGTTATACACTTTTGTTACTATTAGCCATGATTTTGCAAGCTGCATGGCCAAATTCTTTTGATTTATACGGATTCCGACCTGATTTAATTATGATAATCGCATTATTTGCTGGCTTAAGACATGGCGTAGTATTTGGAATGTTTCTAGGAGCAACAGGAGGTTTCTTCCAAGATATTTATTCTCCCCCAGATTTAGGATTAAACACCTTTTTGAAATCTACAGTTGGTTTCTCTATAGGTTACATCCGTAAACGAATTTCCTATGATAATAATATTGTAATTGCTACATTGCTATTTATTGTATCTCTACTTCACGACTTAACATTTTACTTGGGCTCAACGGCAATAACATTGGAAGACATACCAGTTTTTATGCTACGTTACGGAGTTGGAAGAGCAGTTTTCACTACTCTGTTCGGCCTATTTTTTGCTATCGGGCTTACACTGAGAAATCGCATTTTAAGTGACTAGTTACTATAGCAACGTTCCGCCACAAGACCAACGTCCAAGCTTAATAGGTATGATCGTATGCATTGGACTACTGTTCATTATATTACTTATTCGTTTATTCCACCTTCAAATCAATACATTTGATAATTATGCCCGGGAATCAGAAGAGAATAGGATAACACAAAAGCGCGTAAAAGCTGCACGAGGCCTTATCCTTGATCGAAATAGCCGTGTCTTAGTTCGCAACCGTCCATTTTATACAGTTTATTTGGCTAAAACTACGGAGACAAACTATAACAGGATAAGAGACGCTTTCATAGTCGCGACCGGAGATAGTTCAATAGACGGGAGATACTACGACAAACTTCGTAACATCCGTCTAAAACGAGATGTAGATTTCCGTACCGTTTCGATTGTCGAAGAACAATTACGCTTACAATGGCCAATGCTGTCCATAGAAACCGAAGCTCAACGTTATTACCCCTTTGGAAATAGTGCTGCTCATCTATTAGGTTATATGGGTCTGTACGAATCCGATAATAATGAAAATTATATACTAGGTGACTTCATCGGGAAAACAGGCTTAGAAAAATTACACGAGAACACATTAAGAGGTTTTGATGGAGTACGCTATTTCGAAATCGATGCTTCCGGACACGTTCGGCGAGAATTCCCACAACGCCTCCAAGCACCACAACCAGGTAAAGACCTTCAATTAACCATAGACGTTGAATTGCAACAAGAAATCGAACACGCTTTTCCTGATAGTCTTGCCGGAGCCGTTGTCGTACTTGACGTTCGAAGTGGTGCTATATTAGCAATGGTGAATCATCCAAACTTCGATCCCAATATATTTGTTTCTTTTCAATCCCAAGACGACAGAGTAAAGGTCCTAAATAGCGAAACTACATTACTAAATCGTGCAATCCGAGGCAGATATCCCCCAGGCTCAACGCTAAAAATGATTGGAGCCATCGCAGCCTTGGAATCTGGTGTAACCGATACGCTTAGCACTTTCGCTGCTTGCGTAGGATCATTACAGGTAGGAGACGTTACTTTTCGTTGTAATCTTCGCAATGGACATGGAGAATTAAGCCTCATATCTGCTATAGAAACTTCATGCAATAACTATTTCCAACATTTAGCCCAATTGATTAGTATAGAAGAATGGGAAATGTGGGCGAATAAATTCGGTATAGGGCAACCAACCGGTTTCCAGTTCACGCCCAAAGAAGCCGAAGGACTTCTTCCCTCAAGATCATATTATCAACAAAATGGTGGGTGGACAATTGGGCATTTGTTAAATATGATCATTGGACAAGGTGCCATTTTAGTAACTCCCTTGCAAATGGCTAAGTTTGTCGCCGCACTTGCCAACGGAGGGTATATGGTTACGCCCCACTTAAATGGTCCGACTCCTCCATCAAATTATATAGAAGACCTATCTCCACACACTTTGGGAATAATACAGCAAGCAATGCTAAGAGTTGTTTCCGGAGAAAAAGGAACGGGGAAGCGTGCAGCAGTAGAAAATATTAGCGTGGCAGGAAAAACAGGCACCGCACAAGTACCAAACCGAATCAATCAAAATAGCGACGCTTGGTTTGTAGGTTTTTCTCCTTTTGATAATCCTGAAATCGCGGTAGTTGTTGTCGTAGAAGGGGGAGGAGGGGGAGGGAACGTTGCTGCTCCGATTGCACAAAAAGCTTTTGCCGAGTATCACCGAATTAACGATAGATTTACAATGTCTCGTTAAAAAACACAATCCATCCTATCGAAAAAAAATGATTACCCACAAAGAATTTGACTTTACAACCGTATTATCAACAATTTTACTTGTGACAATAGGGATTGTGATGGTTTATAGCGCAGCCTTTTATCATCAGTCTCTATTAATAAAAGCTGTATGGATCAAACAAAGCTATTATGCTATTGTTGGGACCGTAATTTTACTAATTATAGTCTATTTACCTAGGAAGATTCTCCACAATCTTTCTTATCCATTATATATAATCAGCATAATTGGTCTTGCTGCCGTATTATTGTGGGGAACTGGGGAAGATGCTCAACGCTGGCTACGTATTGGACCGATCCAAATTCAGCCATCAGAATTCTCTAAAATAACTATGTTGCTAGTAATAGCACGACACTTAGCTGGCTGTAGCAAAGAAAACGTCAATAGCATTCGTGGTGCCTCAAGAAGTTTTGGGATTGCAATCCTTCCAATGGCGTTGATTATTCAGCAACCCGATTTAGGTACAGCATTGTCATTTACTGCACCATTACTTCCTATGCTCTATTGGGCAGGAATGAGAAAGGTTTACCTTTTTTTACTGATCTCACCTCTACTAAGCGTAATATGTAGCTTTGAACCATTGTGGCTAAACTTAACTTCTTACATATTCGCACTCTTTATCGTAACAAGCAGTTTTATAATACATCTCAGCCTGAGAAATTCAATTTTTACTTCTTGTGCTATTTTCATCAATCTTACAGCTGGGCTTGCAACCGTGTACCTATGGGATCATTTCCTTAGACCTTACCAAAAAGGTCGTATAATGACTTTTTTAGATCCAGAAAGCGACAGACTTGGCGCTGGATGGAATATAATCCAGTCAAAAATAGCTATTGGTTCAGGCGGTTTTCTAGGGAAGGGGTTTCTTGGAGGAACTCAAACAAAATACGAGTTCTTACCTGCAGCCCATACAGACTTTGTTTTTTCAGTAATTGGAGAAGAGCTTGGATACGTTGGCGCCCTATTCATCATAATTATCTTCTTCGTACTAATTGTTAGGACTCTCCAAATCGGTCAATTAGCAAAAAATCGTTTCCATAGTCTAATAGCTATTGGTATAGCTTCTATTCTCACATTTCACGTATTCGTTAATATAGGGATGACGATAGGAGTAATGCCCGTCACTGGCCTGCCATTACCGTTTATAAGTGCTGGAGGTTCCTCTCTGTTTGCTAATATAGTTATCATCGGATTATTACTTCACATTTTCGCAAATAGGCACGAGTACTAATGCAAGATCTCTTTTTTCGCTACCCTTTACTACTACATTTTTTTGAAAAATACAAATATTGGATGGAAAACAGAAATATTTCTTCGCCAATCACCTTCGAAAATTGAAACGGTATTTTTAAGGAATGAAAATTGCCTGTGTATTCAAAGCAAAATTAAGAGTAACAATCTCACTTAGATCCCAGAACAGCGACGCAACCATCCATGACCTCAGCAGCCAGATCCGTATAGTTCTCAGCTCCAGTAGAATCTGGAGCATAACATATTACAGGCTGACCAAAACTAGGCGCCTCTGCCAACCGAATGTTCCTTTTAATTACCGTCGAAAAAACTTGTTCTCCGAAGTAACGTCTAGCCTCTTTAGCAACGCTTCGGCTTAATTGTAAACGACCATCATATAAAGTAAGAAGAACTCCACCAATTTGAAGGTCGGGATTAATCTGTTGCCGGACTAATTGAACCGTTTCGAGCAACCTGCTAACTCCCTCTAAAGCATAATATTCACATTGAACAGGAACAAGCAAAGAATCAGCTGCAGCCAATCCATTTATCGTCAACAAACCGAGCGCCGGCGGACAATCTATCAGGATAAAGTCGTAATCACGAGCAAGGGGTCTCAGTAATTCATCCAATTTCCTTTCACGTCCCATAAGAGAAGCCATCTCAACCTCAGCACCCGACAAACTGATATGCGCAGGCAATAAATCAAAGGTTGTACTCGAGTCAACAAAAACGTTATAAATTAAAGACCTGGCGTCGATTTTACCCAAAAGGGCCTCGTAGATCGAACCATTAAGACTACCTGACGCCGCTCCACAGCCACTAGTTGCATTGGCTTGAGGATCCAAATCAACCAAAAGTATTCTAGTGTCCTTCGCAGAAAGCGACGCAGCCAAGTTCACAGCAGTCGTGGTCTTTCCGACGCCGCCCTTTTGGTTGGCGATGGCGATAATAGTTGCCAAATCTACCCCTAGAGACACGAGCTCAAACTATTTCGCAAACTCATGTTAAAAACCTTAAATAGAATTGCTTTAACAGAATAAAACAAGTGTTGTTGAACTATGAAAAGGAACTAAACTCCAAGCTCCGAAAGCAGTATGAAGTTGATTTTACGATGCCGCTCCGAGAAAAAGCACGTTGCACGAGCATCAATATAAATGGGCTAAAATTTGTCGTCAAGTCTTTACATGTTTTGCGTAAAAACATCAACTCCATATATTTTATAAATAATTGTAATTATATAACTTATGGTATTTTTATACCATTCTATTTTATGAAATAAATAGAAACTAACAGACAATAAGACCGATCTTACATAAACAATTACTACTCTAGATTTTGTTGAATAAACAGATTAGGAGATATTGGTATGATGTTTCCAAATTCAAATAAATAAATTCACTTCCGAAAAACTAATAGCGAGTATCGCATTGCTATAAGTTTTTATCACTAGTATAGTACATTGCACGATATCGCAGCTTGTTTAAACTCAGTAAGACAAAGGAAAATATGTTCTTTCTAAATTTTAAATAATTGTAGCCTTACCCTTTCAAAAACTACTAATATTAACTGATATCCGAGGTCAAATGCCGAACCTAACCTTTTTCAAGCAACTAGTAAAAGTGATGAAGCAATTACGTTCCGAGGAAGGCTGTCCTTGGGATATCGAGCAGACGCACCAATCTTTAAAACCTTATTTGTTAGAAGAATGTTATGAAGCACTTGAGGCACTCGACTCTGAAAACGATAATGAAATTATCGGTGAATTAGGTGACGTTTTGCTTCAAGTAGTATTTCATTCACAAATTGCTTCAGAAAGCAATAGATTCGACATAGAAGACGTGTGTAGCTCTATTGTTGAAAAATTAATCCGTCGTCATCCACACGTATTTGGAGACAGATCAGCAGAAAACAAGGAACAAGTATTGACAAACTGGGATGCCATCAAGAGACAAGAAAGAGAACAGACCGGCCATGAAAATGAGTCTCACCTAGATGGTATACCCAAAAACCTACCCGCTTTGATGCGTTCGCAACGTTTACAACAACGTGCTGCCAGACAAGGGTTCGACTGGCCAGATATAGAGGGGCCTCTTGAAAAATTAAAAGAAGAATGTGATGAACTCATAGAGGCATGCCAACAAGAATCTATTGAACAAATAGAAGAAGAATTTGGTGATATTCTTTTTTCAATAGTAAATGTAGCCAGGTTTCTTGAACTTGACGCGGAACAAACTTTGCGTGGGGCAACAAACAAGTTTGAATGCCGATTTCGGGCGATCGAGCAAAAACTCCAGCAAAAAAAAATAGAAATGGCGGACTTAGACCCGCAGCAACTTGATGAAATATGGAATGAAATTAAAAAAGAAGAACCCCAATCATGAAAATGAAATACTAAACAAACTATCTATTTAAAACTATACACAACGTGCTAAATAAACCGCCGAATTGAGGTGACAAAATGAATTACCTATTTTGCTAAAACATTCCTACTGTATTGAATGTCTCTATCATCAATCGCCTTACTAAAAACGCACCTGCACCAAACCCCAATATCATCTAGCAATGAATACAAGGTCGGGGCAAGAATTAATGTAAGAACGGTAGAAGACATTAAACCACTAATTATAACTAAACCTATCGGACCCCAACGCTTTGAAAAACCTTCCGCTGTTCCATAAATCATGGGTAAAACTAAAGGCATCAAATTTAAAATAGTAGTAAAGGCTGTCATAAGAATTGGACGGAGTCTACGTTGTCCACCTAGGACAATAGCCTCTCGGCGATTCATCCCGTCGGCCCTCAGGTTATTAATATGATCAATCAGGACTATCCCATTGTTTACAACAATGCCAAAAAGAATCAATAAACCTAGCGCCCCATTATTATCAAATGGAGCATCAAATATATATAAACCAATCGCGACGCCGATCAATGAAAATGGGATAGATAACATAATGGTAAATGGATGAATCAGCGATTCAAAGAGTGATGCCATTATCAAGTAGATTAACACCACGGCTAACAGTGCAGAGAAGTTTGTGTCTCTTTCGTCTTCCTGCATCCAGCGTGCCGCACGACCTAAATCCCAAGAATATCCGGCCGGCAATTCAATGTTTTGCATTAAATCTTTAATAGTGGGTATAAGTTGCTGAGCTTGTCGTCTATTCTCTGTATTAGCAAACACAGTTACGGTAAGCTCCCGATTCTCTCGACTAAGGTTCTTGGGCCCCCTGCGAACTTCAAAGTCTGCAAGTGCGGCTAATTGAACAGAATTACCACCATTCGAACGAAAACGACTATTTTTGAGCTGCTCTAACGTCGCTCTATCTCCTGTATTTAACTGCATGACTACATCAATTTCTCGATCATCGGTCTTAAAAGAGGATGTCCTACGAGTACCTAAAGCTGTCGAGATACTTGAAGCTATCTCTCGCGGGGAAAGACCGTAGCTCAAGGCCTGAGAACGGTCAATCTCGACATGTATTTCCTCTTCACCGTCCTCAAGGCTTGAATCTACATCTTTTACACCTGGAAGCCCCTGCAAAACCAGTTTGACATCTTCTATTAAAACAGAAAGCACCTCCTCATTACGTCCTCTCAACTGAACTTCAACCCCCAGGTTATTACCTGCCCAAGACCGAGATCGACCCATTTTATAGTTAAAACCAACTTTGGGAGGCATTAGCTCCATTACTTTTTCGCCAGCTTCCATCGTCGATAATTTTCCAATGTCTGCATCTACAAGATACGCCTTAACACTCGCCCGGCGTTGACTGAAATTAGTCATCAAAGCATCTATATCTAACTCTTCTTTATTCTCCATCAACAAATTTTCTATAAGATCAAAATGCTCACGTATATCCTCGATACTGTAACTACGATCAATTTTTATACTAACGTCAACTCGACGTTCGGGCTGCCAGGGCTGGCCGCGGTGCTCTATCTGTCCGTATAAATAATAGCCAGCTCCCGTTAAGACTCCCGCAACCAAAAGTGCAAACAATCTATGATCCAAAGTCCAATTAAGTAACTTTCCATAAGCAGTACGCAAGCCATTATTTGAACGACAATAAATCCAACATAGAATACAGACGGCAGTTGACACAATAATTCCTGCAAGAGTTGTCCAAGACATCCCTGCAACAGAAGCGATTACCAACTCTTGCCAATTAACCCACCATACGTAGATCTCGGACCAACTAGCATCGCCAATGCGCCAATAGGCAATCATAGAAATAGCCGAGATTACAAAAATTTTCCACAGTCCATCATATTGTTGCATTTTGTTATGAAATAAACGTGCGGCAGCAAGCGGAATCAAAGAAAGAGAAACAATCATCGATACGGTAACTGCCAAACAAATAGCAATGCCAGCATCACGCATCCATACGGCTGACCGACTATCCGACAAAAAGAAAAAGGGAACAAAAACACATATAGTAGTTAATGAAGATGCCAACACCGCAATCCCAACCTCACGGCTACCTACCAAAGCAGAATCTTCCGCTGAGTTTCCATCTTCTTCACTCTTGCGGAAAATACTTTCTAATACAACAACGGCTGGATCTACCAGCATACCTACAGCCAGCATAAGACCCATCATCGACACCATATTCAACGTAATAGAGATATTAAATACTTCCCTTGCCGCATACATACCGATAAAAACACATAAAGCTGCCGTTGGAATAGCTAAAGCAACAACCATAGTAGATCGGATATTCCTTAGGAATAAATAGATAATCGCCATGGCTAATACGGCACCAATAAGAGCAGAATCAAATAATTTCCCTGCTTCGCTAAGAACATCGTCAGCACGATTACGGACAATTTCTACATCTAATAAGCCTTCGAAATCTTCTTCGATTTTTTTAAATTCTTCTTCAACAGCACCGCCTATATCCACTACATTCGCAGTACTCGATTTATAGACTTCGACCTCGGCCGCATCTACTCCATTTAAACGTTTGAACCGTTTCTTTTCAGGGAATCCATAAACCACCTCACCAATATCACGAAAGCGAAATTGTCCTCCCTCCAAGGGTAAATTTCCAATTTGCTCTGCACGGCTAAATTCGCTTATCGCACGAACTAGAAAACGATCTGACCCATCAAAAATGCGTCCTAGGGACATGTTAACGTTATTATCATTTAGTTGCCAACCGAGACGCCCCAATGAGATATTATGCGTCTGCAAGCGCTCACGGTCTAACTCAATCGTTAGCTGTTTCTCCTCTATATCATCTATTTGTGCGTCCGCAACACCATTTAAACGCATTAAACGAGGTTGAACTACCTTTTGAATAATATGAAGCAACTGATCCCCATCACCCCTCCAAGCTATATTGGCATTAACAATCGGCCTTTGATCACTCTGCCAACGTCGGAGTTGAACCCTATCGACCTCTGGTGGCATAAATGACCGTGCCTGATCAACTCGCTCACGCATCTCCATATTAGCCAAATCCATATCGGTCCCTGCCTTGAAATCAACACGAACATTTGCAGATCCATTCCGTGAAGATGAACTGATACGCTCGACATTATTCATAGAACCGAGGGATGCCTCTAACGGTACGGTGATTAATCGTTCGATTTCTTCCGGTGATGCAGAGCTATAACTAGCTCTAGCGCTAATTCCAGACGAGGAGATACTCGGCAGTTGTTCAATAGGTAATCGAGAAAAAGAAACATACCCTAAAACAAGTATACAGCATGTTAACATGGACACGGTCACGGGACGACGCAACGAGAATTCCGAAATGTTCATGATATAATCTTACTCCCCCCGATCAAAAATCGTATAAACAACAGGGATAACCACAAGTGTCAATGCCGTGGAGACTATCAAACCTCCTATTACCGTGACCGCCATTGGCGAACGAATTTCAGATCCTTCCCCCAGCCCCATAGCCATCGGTAGCAAACCCAAAACCGTAGTGGCGGTAGTCATCATTATTGGCCGAAGACGCAATTGTCCCGCGCGTATAACAGCCTCTATTTTCGATAGAGATTGATTTCTTCTCAGTTGATTTACGTAATCAATCAAAACAATTGCGTTGTTAACTACTATTCCCGATAGCATTATAAGACCGATAAGTACTACAACGCTTATATTCTCCCCTTTTATAAAGAGCGCAAAAGCGCTTCCCACCACACCCAATGGTATAGTAAACATGATGACAAATGGATGTAAAAGTGACTCAAACTGAGAAGCCATCACCAAATAGACCAAGAAGACTGCGAGTGCAATCGCAAATTTCATACTTTCAAAAGAGCGTACCATCTCCTCGTTCTGGCCGCCCATAGATATTGAAAAATCTGATGGAAGAGAGATGCTTCCTATTCTCTCCTCTATATCACTAACTACTCCTCCCAAATCTCGGCCCGCAATATTCGCTGAAATTATCGCTACTCTTTGTTGATCAATACGTCTTATTTCAGCTGGGCCATCCAGCGAACTTATTGTTGCAACGTTCTCCAAGGTCACGGGGACGCGATAGCTGGACGGACTCACTACCATTTGCTTTAGATCATCTAGTGTTTCTCGCTCTTCATTAAGAGCACGCACGCGAATATCTATTTTTCTATCTCGACGAACTAACTCCGTTGCCACTTCTCCTTGTAATTTATTTCGAAGCAGTTGGCCAACCTGCCTTACGGTGGTGCCCAACTCAGCCAATCGCAATCTATCAAAGACAATTTGAATTTCTGGTTGCCCTCCCTCTGCACTAGAACGAATATCTGTCAAACCTTCAGTACCCCGTATACGATCGACAACCTCATCGGCAATTAGTCGTAATGTTTCAATATTAGATCCAGCAATCTCAACTTCTATTGGTGTCCGGAAAGAAAAATAGGACGGATGAGAAAATTTATATTCCAAACCAGGGAAATCTGAAAAAATCTTGCGAACTTTTAACACAACCTTTTCTTCAAGTGTACTGTCAAATAATTTTATCTGTAGCTGAGCCGTGTGTTCTTTTTTGTCACTGGCAGTACCACCCGTTTGCCCACTCGTACCAACTAAGGAGAAAACCATATCAACGTCAGCGATTTCTTTTATAGCTCCGTCAATCGACTCCACCATACCAACCGTTTCTTCCAATGGAGTTCCCGCTTTCCACTCTAAATCAACAAGAAATTCACCTTGACTCATCTCCGGTATAAGTTCAACTCCTAAATTTCGGGCGTTATATAACGCTAAAGTGGCCAAACTAAATACCATACACATTACCAAGAATCGGTGCTGTAACGCGAACCGCAAAATACGGGGATATGACTCGGATATTATTTTGAATATTCCATCAAAGATCGCATAAACAGGCCAGAATAGCTTTGCCACGATTTTACCCATGAAAGAAAACAGAATTCCTATCAGACCAAGTAATACCGCAGAATTATCTACGCCTATCTTCTTCCCACGAGACACCTCTTTAGACAAAAAATCTTTTATACCGATTGAGGAGAGCATTGGAATCAACATCAAAGCCACTACCAGTGACGCTAACAGTGAATAGGTGACAGTTAGAGCCTGGTCCTTGAACAATTGACCTGCAACGCCTTCAACAAATATAATCGGTAAAAACACGCAAATAGTTGTCATGGTCGAAGCAACAACTGCCGTCCCCACTTCACTAGCCCCACGTCGAGCGGCTGTTAAAGAGTCCAAACCTTGGTCCCTATAACGCTGCACACTTTCTAGGACAACAATTGAATTGTCAACTAGCATTCCTATCCCAAGTGCTAGACCACCCAAAGACATAATGTTTAAAGAAACATCAGAGGCATACATCAGCAGAAACGTAGCTATAACCGAGATCGGTATAGCCAACCCTATTATGGACGTACTTTTCAAGTCTCTTAAGAAAAGAAAAAGGATCAGGATTGCTAAGATCCCGCCTATAATAGCCGTATTCAGTACTTCTTCTACAGCCTGATTAATAAAAGTTGCCTGATCAAAAACAATCTGCATGCCACTATCCTGAAAAATATTAGCATTCTCTTCGAAAAAAAGATCCAACCGTTCGTGAAGTGCTTGACTAACCTGAACAGTATTCGAATCACCTTCTTTGAAGATTGCAACAACAACACCTTCTCTGCCATTTACACGAGGAACCATGTCCCGCTCTTTATGGCCACGGAAGATACGTGCAACATCTCCTAATTTGATCGGAGCCTTATTAATTTCTCCGATAACAATATCGCCAATTTCTTCTATTCCCTTGAACTCGTTCAGAGTACGCACAAGGAATTCTGCTTCCCCATCTTTAAGTGTTCCGCCCGTAATGTTCACATTTTCAGCACTAAGCCTACTAGTAATTTGACTTATAGGAATCTTGAGGTAATCCAGTCGGGAGACTTCAACTTCAACTTGAATCTCTTCTTCCAATCCACCTTCAATACTTACAGCTGCAACTCCCTCCAAGCTTTCCAGCTGTGGACGCAACCGCTCTTCCGCTACGCGTCGCATCTCCATAAGACCAACCTTCCCATAAAAAGCAACACGCATTATCGGATCCAAAGAAGGATCGAAACGCAATAAAATGGGTTGGGAAGCATCACGAGGTAAATTACCTAAGTCTATTTTTTCACGCAGATCGAGGGAGGCAAAATCCATATTAGTCCCCCAAGAAAATTCCACTACCACATCAGAAACACCCGGTCTAGAAATAGAATTCACACGGACTACATTATTCACAACACCTACCAAACCTTCCACTGGCTCAGATATTAAACGTTCAATTTCAAAAGGTGCCACACCTGAATATTCTGTACGAACAGTAATTGTTGGATATGTAATATCTGGAAGCAAGTTCACCGAAAGGCGAGAAAAGCCAACAACGCCGAAAACAATTGTGGCAATCATTAACATCGCCACAGTAACTCTTCTTCGGGTTGAAAATTCAACAATATTCAAGGTCTAGACCTCTTACCACGCAACTTCCTTAATTGAGCCTTCACGCTATCTGGTAATTCCTTACCTTCCGACCGATATTTTCTCATAAGCTGGAGCAGGCTATCGGGTAGCCCGCCACCTGACATATTACCTGCACGTGACCACTGACCACCTCCGCGCTCTTTACTCTCTTTTTCATTGCCACCACCCGACCATGTCTTTACAGTCCCAGCCGTTCCCCCATCCGAAAACACCGATCCAATTAAATCGTCTCCGACAACACGCACCCGCGAACCATCCTTAAGTCCCTCGTGACCAACTGTAATTACGCGCATCCCTTCTTCAAGCCCCGATAGGATTTCTACGCGATCACCTTCCGCATAGCCAGTAGAGACCTCGACTAGTTTAGCTTTACCCTCAGAAACGACATACACATCATCTGATTCAGTCTCGAGTACAAGTGCTTTTTTAGGAACAATTAATGTATTCAAACGACTATCGGTAATTATGCGAACTGTACAAAACATTCCCGGCTTCAACATGCTATTCGCTTGTACCTCCAACGTTACTTTAACCGTGCCGCTTTCCGGCTCAACCATTGGACTGATCATACGGATACTACCTTCAAAACTCTGGCCTGGAAGCGCCTCTGCCGACACAATAGCTTTCTGGCCAGAATGTAGTTGAAACATACGTCTTTCAGGTACATGTATTTTTGCAAGCAGAGGATCCATGTCTGCAATCACAAATAACTCCTTGCCGGATCCAACTAACGCACCCAATTCAACCATACGCTGCAATATAACGCCAGTGATCGGAGCCTTCACATCAGTGTGCGCAAAGTTAAGTTCCGCTTCAGCCAGGTTTAACTTACTATTTTCAAATCCAAGTAGAGCAGTATCAAACTCTAACTGACTTACCATTTTCTTCTCGTGCAGTACTTTAATTCGTTGGTAATTGGCTTTGGCCTCATTATACCCACCCTCTACCTGTCGAAGACGTAATTCTAGTTCTTCTTTGTCAAGACGTATTAACACTTGACCATCCTGCACCCAGTCCCCTTCTTCAGCGGAGAGCTCGGTTAGGAAACCCGTAGCACGAGCCATCACGTTAATCTCTCGCTCAGCTTCAAGGCGAGTATACGTTTCGATATACGAATTCATCGCCCCACGTAAAACTGAATCCGCCTTTACAGGAATTGCTGCCTCTTCACCCTTGCCACCACCCCAACCTCCCTTCCCAAACCCTCCCCTTCCACGGCCACCAATTTCAGCCTCTTCTTCCTCCCCACAGCTGATAATCCAGCCAAACGCAACAACCACACCAATATTTAACCCGTATAAACTCCATCTATACTTCATAAACCTCCAAATAATGGTTAGGAGCAAGGTCATCCATAAAACATAAGATACATCCCCGTGTTTAACCGATCAGTAGTTTCAAAATCCGATCAAATATTACAACATGGAGAATTTGAGAACCTTCATTAAATTAGTCAGGCTCTAACCACATAACAACAGCCCATTTTTGCCATTAACAAACCAGACAAATATGCAGAGCTATAATCGGCATACAGTTATTTTCAAAAACTCTAATCTGAGGTAATATTATGCTACGAATAGGATTCATTGGATGTGGCGGTATCGCACGTCAACACGCAACCCATCTTAGTAAAATGCGGTCGGTTCAAATCGTCGCTGCCAGCGACCTTATAGTTGAAACTGCCGCAAAATTTTCTACCGATTTCGAGGTGCCGTATCACCACAAAGACTATCGTAAGATATTGGGAATAAATGAGATAGATGCCATTTGGGTCTGCACGCCTACCTATCAACATGCAAAACCCGTTATTCATGCTGCCTCTTCAGGTAAACACATTTTTTGCGAAAAACCTATGGCCCTAAAAATATCCGATGCAAAAAAAATGCACACTATTTGCGAAAAATCTGGCATAAAGTTTACCGTTGGTTTTGTGAGGCGTTTCGACCCAATGTGGAAGAAATTTAAACAAATCATACAATCCGACACCCTTGGATTTCCGGTAATTTGGCGATTCGCCGCGGGAGGGAAGCCTCCCCATCAATGGTTCCGGGACATCCATAAGGGTGGAGGGCCTCTAATTGACGGAGCAATACACAATTACGACTTTGCTTTACAGGTATTTGGCGAAGTCGCATCGGTACAATCCTCTACGCTGATGCTAGACAAGACGAGTGTTGGTCCAGATACGGGAAGCGCAATACTAAATTTCAAAAACGGAAACCAACATACGCTAATCTGGTCCTGGGGAGTTGCAAGCGGTTCATCTGTCGTAAATTTAAACGACTTTATCGGCCCCAAAGGCACTCTTCAATTCGGCGATACTCGTTCGAAAAAATTGAAACCATTTGCTCCAAAAACACATGGAGCCTTCACGCTAAAAGGAGAGGGAGGAAAAGAAAAATTATTCACATATAGAAAAAAAGATATGTTTTTGGAGCAGGCAAAACACGTGGTCCAATGCTTTTCGAACAACGAACAACCAATCGTCAAAGCAACGGACGGCATAGCTGCCCTGCGAATTGCCGAGGCCGTACTTAGATCAGGACGCACCAAGCGCACTATAAATCTGTAAATTATTTCAGAGGCTCAATGTATTTGCGGTCATAGATACATCTCCATGTGATCATATCCGTGATCGACAATTACATCAGAATTTAGTTCGCTTAACATCTGACGTGTCAAATTAAGTTTTTCGTCTAACTTGTCGTCTGAATGAGATGGATCGTGATGTACAGCAATCCACCGTTTAACCTTAGCAATATGTGCAAGAGAGCATGCATTGTGAACACAAGTGTGACCCCAACCAATTTTCGACGGGTACTCTTCAAGCGGATATTGAGCCTCGTGTATTAAAACATCAACATCCCGACAAAAATCTATAAAACTACCGTATTCGTCTTGCCAATCTGGAGTTAACTCTCCGACTATGGGACCCAAGTAACCTTTGAGAAATTCGTTGTCTGGAGAATACACAAGTTTCTGATCAGCATAGCTGATTTTGTAAGCCACTGTAGCACCAGGATGGAAACTATATTCCCAGCTTATTTCCATCTCTCCGATACGAATAGGAGATTCTCCTCTATTAAGATAGTTAAAAACAAATTTTGCCTGCATATCCTCCATCTGAACGGGAAAATATGCTCGATCCAACTGGCCACGAAAAATAGATTCTAAATCGTGTTCGGCCCTAGGCGCAGCATACACATGCAACTCATATCCCGCAAGATACGCCGGAACAAAAAACGGGAACCCCTGAATATGGTCCCAATGTGTATGCGTAATAAACAAATGAATCTTGCGCGGACCACCAGAATTAATCAAAGACTGACCGAGTTCACGAATACCAGATCCTGCATCAAAAACAATACGTTCATCCCCAACAGCAAATTCGAAACAAGAAGTATTTCCACCATATCGCACATAGGAAGATCCTGAGCACGGAATCGAGCCACGCGTGCCCCATAACGTAAACTTGCCGCGATCTGAATTTAATTCTGGCCTATACAAATCAGTCCCTTGCCCCGTGCCGTCTGTCATTCCTAATCTCCCAGATAAAATCTCCCAGAAAATTCAAGCCGAAAAAGGAAAAAGAAGGAGGAACCCTTTTCGTTGAGAGAAAAAACCAATTATTTGTAACATAGTATCGACGAATAATCAAAACAACCGATGGAAATTACCAAATGTAAGATATTAGTAATACATCAAAAGCAGACTATAATCAACGAATATTTTACTCTTCAATACCTACAATCATTTACCAAGCCAGATTGGTTCTCT
>CEUA01463390.1_pt1 | contig 18862 bp, 24 predicted proteins | sample 361541 | NCBI WGS metagenome assembly CEUA01 (sample SAMEA2623079, study PRJEB7988) | marine metagenome | isolation source: saline water (ENVO:00002010), including
ATATAAATGATAAAATTAAGTACTAGTGAATCTATTTTTCATATAAAGCACTTAGAAAATATACTGAAGATTAATGGTATTAATTGCATAATTAAAAACGAATATCTATCAGGTGGATTAGGTGAAATTCCATTTATAGAATGCTTGCCTGAGTTATGGCTAATTGATGAAAGTCAACTAGATTACTCAAAAGAACTAATTTCGGATAATAATACGATTAATAAAGTAAATTCAGAATGGTCATGTAAAATCTGTAATGAAAATAATGAGCCTCAATTTTTAATTTGTTGGAGCTGTGAAACTGCTAAAAGAGATGAATAATAATTCTGAAATAACTGCTTGTGTCCTAATTTTGGGTAATGAAATATTATCTGGAAAAACTCAAGATACAAATTTAAAATATCTAGGGTTAGAGCTAGCAAAACTAGGTATAAAACTCTCTGAAAGTAGAGTGCTTCCAGATGAAAAAGAAATTATTATATCAGCAATAAATGAATGTAGAAAAAAATATACCTATATATTTACAACTGGTGGTATAGGACCAACTCACGATGATATAACTGCTGAATGTATAGCAGATGCTTTTAATTTGGATCTTGAAATAAACAATGATGCTGTTAATAAAATTATGAGTAACCCAAAAAAAGGATATGAGTTAAATGAAGCGAGACTCAAAATGGCCACATTGCCATCTGGAGCAAAATTAATTGATAATCCTTTAAGTTATGCTCCAGGATTTATGATAGAAAATGTTTATGTTTTAGCAGGAATACCAAGTGTTGCTAAAGCTATGTTTGAGACATTTAGAAACAAGCTTAAAAACAATAGTCCTATAGAATCTGAAAGTCTAGATATTTATATAAGAGAAGGCGATATAGCAAATCCACTTAGTTTAATAGCAAAAAAATATACTAACCTAGATATAGGTAGCTACCCATTCTCTAGAAAAGGAAAATATGGAGCATCAATTGTGGTAAGAGGTAGAGATAAAGAATTAATTAAAAGTGTAATAGATGAAATTACCATCGCAATGAAAAATATTACCTCTTAACTCTATTAAAATAGATTAATCCACTAGCAATTAAAATAATATATCCTACCCAAATTGGGTTCAGATTCAAAATTAACCAAGAGAAGCCTGAAATAAAAAATATAATTGAAGATATTAAGCTTGATTCTATTGCTGATTGAACAGTTCTTGAATTATTAAGGCCTTTCCCATCTTCTGAAATGCCATGATTTTCTTGATTATAATTTTTAATAAAGGCTTGAAGCAAGCTAGGAAACTGTAAAAAATCGTCGCTCATTTCTGGCCATTTTCTGACTATTTCTTTTATATGAGCCTTAACACTTGTTCTCTCTTTCATCCAATTTTCAAGAAAAGGCTTAGCTGTATCCCATAAGTCCAAGTCTGGGTATAACTGCCTACCTAATCCTTCAATATTTAAAAGAGTTTTTTGGAGAAGCACTAACTGTGGCTGAACCCTCATATCAAACTTTCTAGCTGTATCAAAAAGCCTCATAAGAACTAACCCAAAAGAAATTTCTCTCAAAGGCTTATTAAAGATTGGTTCACATACTGACCTAATAGCTGCTTCAAGCTCATCAACTCTAGTATCTTTAGGAACCCATCCAGAATCAACATGAAGTTTTGCAACTCTATAATAGTCATTATTAAAAAATGCTAAAAAGTTTCCTGCAAGATAATGCTGATCTCTCTTACTCAGACTACCAACTATACCGAAATCAATAGCAACATACTTTGGCTCTTCTGGGTTTTTATTATCTATAAAAATGTTTCCTGGATGCATATCAGCATGAAAGAAGTTGTCTCTAAACACTTGAGTAAAGAAAATTTCAACACCGTTTTCAGCTAGCTTCTTTATATCTGTTTTTGAATCAATCAGAGAGTCCATATCACTTATTGGCACACCTACTACTTTCTCCATAACCATTACATTTTTTCTGCAATAGTCCCAATAAACTTCTGGTACATATAGCATGCTTGAGCTATTGAAATTTCTTTTTAGTTGATTAGCATTAGACGCTTCTACCATAAGATCTAATTCTTTATCCAAAGTCTTCTCAAATTCTGAGATAATCTCCTTTAGTCTTAATCTTTTTCCTTCTTTCCAATACTTATCTATGCCCGACGCCACTAAGTATAAAAGATTAAGATCTTTTTCAATTTGCTTTCTAACACCAGGTCTTAAAATCTTTACTACTACTTCCTCTCCTGTTTTTAACTTAGCATCATGAACTTGTGCAATAGATGCAGCTGCCAGCGGTTCCCTTATGAATTCCTGAAATATTTCACTTATGGGCTTTTTATAAGTATCCTCTAAAATAGAAATACTCTCTTCAGGATTAAAAGGTGGAACCTGATCTTGTAGCTTCACTAGCTCATTTATTACTTCTTTAGGAAAAATATCCCCTCTAGTAGAAATTGCCTGACCAAATTTAACAAAAATTGGGCCCAGCTCTTCTAATGACTTTCTAGCTCTTATGCCTAATGAGTCATTTTGACTCTTTCTAGGGATAATTTTTAAAATATGATAAATAGGTTTATATATACGCCTCCATAAAAAAACATCTAAGTCGTACTTAAACAAAATATTTTGTATAGCTATAATTCTTAAAATTAATCTTAATTTCATACTAATACTGCTCTTTCATATAGTGATCTTTAAATGCTAAAATTACTCTTTCTGCATCATCTCTTAATAAATCAACTTCATCAAAAAATTTATTAGCTTCAATCATAGTAGGCAAAGATTTATTTTCTTCTTGAAGAAAATCCCTAATATTAAGAATCAACTTATTATGGGTTTTCCTGCGAAAATCAATAGTATTATTAATTAATTCTATAGAATGATATGAAAACAAATCACCAAAAACTTCTGATAAGTAGAATGCAAAATCAGGTTTTATTAAATTGAGAAGAGTATAGATATCATCTAAAACTCTAGCGTCACCTTCAATTGATACTCTATCTGATTTTTGTCCCTTTGAGCGTAAAAATGATAATAATGAAGTAGGGCTTCCTGATAAGGTAGCATGGGTTATCCCATCAAATGAATTTTTTACAAAAATTTGATTATCATCAACTATCAAAAATATCTCAATATCTATAATATCTACCTTTATCAGTAATGCTTTATGTCCTAGCTCAAAAATAAAGTTATTTGCTGTAGCTGATTTCAATATTTGATTGTTTAAATATTCCTCTAATTGTTTTAATATCTTCTTTTCCATTCTCATTTATACTCGATATCCAATATGTAAAGATACTATTCCTGCAGATAAATTATAATACTTGCAATTTACAAACCCCTGATCTTCCATCATTTTTTTCAAGATATCTTGGTTGGGATGACGTCGAATTGACTCTACTAAATATTCATAACTACTTTTATCACTAAGCACTAACTCTCCAATCTTTGGCAGTACTTTAAAACTATAAAATTCATAAAACTTTTCTAAGAGCCCTAAATTAGCCTTAGAAAACTCTAGAACTAAAAGTCTTCCTCCTGGCTTTATAACCCTATACATAGATGACAAGGCTAAAGATTTATCTGTTACATTCCTTAGGCCAAAACCAATAGTTACACAGTCAAAGATTGATCCATGAAATGGTAGGCTTTCTGCGTCTGCCTGCATAAATGATATGTTACTAAATAATCCAGAGTCTATAGCCTTATCCCTACCAATCTTAAGCATATTAGAATTAATATCAGTAGCCATAATTTTACCTTCATGCCCAACTTGTCTAGCCAAGCTAATTGCTAGATCACAACTCCCAGCTGCAACATCTAAGGCAGAATTACCTAACCTAAGCCCTGTATTGTTTAAAGCAACCCTCTTCCATAACCTATGAAGCCCTAGTGACATTAAATCATTCATAAGATCATATTTTTGGTGAACTGAATCAAAAACAGAATGTACTCTTTTTTTCTTCTCTTCCCACTTTACTTTTTCAAATCCAAAGTCAGCTAAAGGTTTTTCTCTATGATCTCTATCTTCCAATTTTTTTAATCCTTTCTAGATACCTTTTCCAGTTTTTCTCAAAATTTATTCCAAGCTCATAAATAATTTGCCAGGTATATATGCCCGTATTATGCCCGTCATTAAATATTAACTTAATAGCGTATAGACCTATTGGCTCAATATCTTTTATTTCTACATCTTCTTTTCCTAAAATTAATACACCTTCCCCACCATTATGGCCCTTTACTTCTGCAGAAGGTGAAAAAACTCTTAGATAATTTGCTGTTAACAAAAATATTTTTCCATCTGGAAAAGACACTTCTATTGTTTTCTTATTCTTATGTAGTTTGATTCTTTTAGGAGTATACGTATCGTTCATATAATATAAACTATTTTTTTGCCCTAGGATGTGCCCTATCATATGCCTGAGCTAAATGTTGAAAATTTAGATGTGTATAAATTTGGGTTGAAGAGATGCTAGAATGCCCTAGTAGTTCTTGAACAGCACGTAAATCTGAACTTGACTCTAACATATGTGTAGCAAAGGAATGTCTAAGCATATGTGGATGAATATTAATACCGAAACCAAGCCTTGCTGACCAAACTTTAAATCTCAACTGGATTGCTCTAGGAGTTATCCTAGTTCCCCTTATAGAAACAAATAGTGCTTTTTCATTACCAGATTTTATACTCTCTCTCCTATCTAACCAGTTTTTTATTGCTATAACCGCATATCTCCCAACAGGCAAAATTCTAGATTTATTCCCTTTACCTAACACTCTTACTGTTCTATCTATAAGATCTAGATCTAAAATATCTAAGCCTACAACCTCTGATAATCTTAAGCCTGAGGAATAAAATAGTTCTAGAATAGCTCTATCTCTTACCATTAAATCATCATCTCCTTCTAATGAAAGTAAGCTTGCAACTTGGTCTGCATCTAAAGCTTTTGGAAGGTTTCTTGGTATTTTAGGAGCATGTATATTTTTTGCTGGATTCAAAGCAATAATATTCTGATTTAATAGAAAATTCAAAAAACTCCTAATAGAAGAAAGTCGTCTAGAAATTGTTTTTGGTGTCAAGCCCTTACGATGACAACTAGATACATAGTCTCTAATTAAATATTCATCTATTTTATCTATTTTATCTATTTTATCAGTCACACTACTTAAGAACATTATAAATGTACTTATATCTCTCCTATAGGCATCTATTGTATGAGATGAAAATCTTCTTTCAAAAGCAAGCTTGTCTAGAAACCGCTTCTTATAACTATCAAGATACGAAATATTATTCATTGTGATCAATAAAATTAGAAATAATAATATAAATAAGGTCTCCTAAGCCAGATAAAATATCCATGCTTTGATTAGGATTAAAGTAATCCTTTTCCACACTTCCAATTGCTAGAAACCCAAATTTTATTTTATGCCCTATAGGGATAAGTGCAGCTGATCTTACTATTGGATCACTTCCAAATAGGTATATTGCACGCTCTTCTTTTATTTCACCACATTTTGGTGAGCCTAAATCAATCAATTTGGAAAAATAATCTAATTTTTTATCCTCTCTATTAAAATATTTTAAAAACTCATTACTCTTATCTGTTAGCTTTTTTTTTCTAAGATCCTCACTAATCATTAATACAGAAGATGCTATAGAAAAGTCATTATGTAAAAAATTGTTAATTAATTGTATTCTTTCAGATAGATCAATACTCTTCAATTGATTAAAATATAATTTTTGCATTTTCTTTATAAATAAGTCATTTTTTTTCCCTATAGAAATAAAATCAGCTAGCTGTTTCTTATATTCGGTATTCTGATCACGAAGAACGCTAACCTGATGCTCTATAAGAGAAATAGAGCCTTTAGGACGATTATGAGTAAGGTTGACTTGTTCTAATATCTGAGGATTTTCATAAAAAAAATTAGGGTGTTGCTCTAAATAGGTCACTATATCTTCTAATGTAATATTTTCTTTATTAGAGTCCTGATCGCTCATAATTTAAATCTCCTTCGTAACAAAAATTTACCTCTCCTGTAAGCCATAATTGGCCTTTTAAGCCAGGCCAATGAACCTCTAAAATGCCGCCAGGCATTATTACCCTTACCTCTACATCTAAATTATAAATTTTTATTCCTATTGCTGCTGCTGCTGCTGCTCCTGTTCCACACGCAAGAGTCTCTCCAGCACCTCGCTCAAAAACACGAAGCACTAGCTCTTTTTTATTTTTTATTTTCATAAACCCAACATTTACACTCTCTGGAAAAAGGTTCTTATCTTTCTGCATATAATCACTTATATTCTTAAGGTCTTGCTCATCTAGATTATCATTAATGATAACAGCGTGAGGGTTCCCCATAGATAAAACTGAATAATCTAAAGCAGATCCATTTATATTAAGTTGATGAATATTTTTTTTATCATTATAAAAAAATGGAAGTGACTTAGGGCTAAACTCAGGAATACCAAGTGAAGTAGTTATTTTATTATTATTTATGACTGAGGCATCTACATGCCCTGATAAAGACTCTAACTTAATGTTTTTTGTATTATATTTATGGGTCAAATACCTGGCTACACATCTTGCTCCATTACCACACTGTTCTGCTTCAGAGCCATCTGAATTAAAAGTTATATATTTTGCATCAACTTTACTACTTGAAGGGTCTTTAATGATCATAAGTTGATCAAAACCTATTCCAGAACTAGGGCTCGACCATTTTCTTATTATTTCAGGGCTCGGTAAAGGAATGTTGTTCGGCCATTCAATTAGCATAAATGAATTACCGCAGGCGTCCATTTTTGTATATCTTATGCTCATAATCTAATAAGATAACATCAAATAGAACAAATATGATTAAAATCTCATATATGGCGTCCTTTCTGTATAAAATGTGTTAATAATTAGACTTATAGTATTGTTATGTATTAAAGTTAGAAAATGAGAAGAATACTAATAACCAATAATAAAGGTGGCTGTGGAAAAAGCACTTTAGCAACAAATTTAGCTGCTTATTTTGCAAACGAAGGTGTAACAACGTCTTTAGCTGACTATGATGAACAAGGGTCTTCACTAGAATGGCTTAATAGAAGATCTGATAAATTTCCTAAGATTTCTTCATTAAGAGGCTATAAGGATGGATTGAAATATATGCCTAAAACTAATGAAGTTCTGGTAATTGATGCGCCGGCAAGATCTTCAAATAAAGAATTAACAAATTTAATTAATCATATAGACACTATTTTAGTGCCAGTTATGCCCTCTTCAATAGATATGGAAGCTTCTGCTAACTATATAACAGAAATTCTTAATAGAAACAAAATACAGAATAAGCAAGCAAAAGTTGCACTTATTGCTAATAGAGTAAGAGAAAATACAATTATCTTTGATGAGCTTGATGATTTTCTTGATAGCTATAAAATACCATATATTGCTACTCTTAGAGAGACTCAGAATTATATTAAGTCCTTTCAAAAAGGATTAGGCATACATGAAATGCCCCCATATCTTGCATGGAAAGATTGGGAACAATGGGAACCAATAATTGATTGGCTTAATTCTAAAAAATCAAAAGTAAGTAAGTAGCCTTTTAGCTTTCTTTTTCCTTATATCTTACGGTAGATTCAATTCCTTTCCTATATAACTCACAAGAACCCTCATAGTCTCCTAAATTTTACAAGGAAAACATATGTCTAAATTCTTCGATCAACGAAAAATAGATGAGCTATCAAAAAAACTAGCTGGGGCCATTCCTGAGAATTATCAAACAATAAAAGGCGATTTAGAAGAAAACTTTAAATCATTACTTAATACTGGTTTATCTAAAATGGATTTAGTAACTAGGGAAGAGTTTGATATTCAGGTCTCAGTCCTTGCTAGAACTAGAAAAAAACTAGAAAATCTTGAGAAATCTCTTTTAGAAATTAATAATAAAAATTCTTCAAAAATTTAAGATTAATGACTAGACAGGTTAAGATTTACAGCTATAATTACATTTTTTTGGAGTCATCTTGAAAAGTAGAGAGCAAAATTTCTTTGATATATTCATGCTACTAGTTGGCATATATGTTGGCACCATGATCTCTATTGTAGTTTTTTCAAATTTCACCTCTCAAGATCATTCAGAGATAAGCAATTCGTCAAATTCTGATAGAATAATGCCAATTGGCCAGTTTGCTCTCTTGGGTGATTCTGATATAGGGCAACTTATCGAGCCTGATCAAAATACAAAACTAAATATAGAAGTGGCATTGCTATCTGGGACAGAAGTATATAATCAAGCATGCTCATTATGTCATCAAAGCCCCGGAGTTGCAGGTGCACCAGTATTTGGGGATATAAGTGCATGGGCCCCAAGAGTGCTGCAAGGGACAAATACGCTTCAGGATCATGCAATCAATGGCTATACTGGCGAATCAGGGTATATGCCTCCGAAAGGCGGTCGACTAGACTTATCTGATGATGAAATAATCCTTGCACTTAACTTTATGCTTGAGTCTGTATAATAAAATAATTAATTATGAAATCAAAAAACTTAAATGGTTTTTTTAGTCTTTTAGTAATATTATTATTTTCTTTTAATCAAGCTCTGAGTCAGAGCCTATTCTCTATCAAAAATCAAAAAAGCTTGATAGAAGAAATTAGAGAAGCATCATATTCAATCAAAGGTGAAATGCCGATTTCAATTAACTACTCCAAACTAGCTGAAAGCCATAGGCCTTTTTCTGACATTATAACTGATGGGAATAATGATATTTTTATACAAGCAAGAACTGCCTTTCAAATAATATACCCTTCTTCAGAAATAATGATAGATGGAGGAATGGATAAGTCTATTCATAATTATTTTGGATTTGGAAGGATAGAGCCATACTGGGAAAGTAAAAATAATGAAATAAAAGAAGCGCTAAAAAAAGCAGAAATTATTATAGTTACTCACGAACACGCTGATCATATTGCAGGTATTATCAATAGTGATATTACTAAAAGCATCGCGTCTAAAACACTTCTGACTAGATCTCAAGCCGAAACATTAGTGAATAACCCCCAAATACCGGCAATAAAGCTTAGTCCTGATGATATAGAAAATTTTAATATAATAGATTATGAAACAATCATGCCACTCGCTCCTGGAGTAGTGTTAATAAAATCAGCAGGTCATACTCATGGTCATCAAATGATTTTTGTTTCCTTAGAGAACAAACAAGAATTTCTCTTTATAGGCGATGTAGCTTGGTCAATTGAAAATATTAAACAACTAAAGCTTAGGCCTCTCATAACAAGGAATAGAATAAAAGAAGACTCTAATGCTCTTATGAATCAAATGGTTTGGATAAAATACTTAATGGATGAAGAAAATATAATTATTGTGCCTTCACACGATGACAAACTACTTCAAGGATATAAAGAGAATGAAATAATTAATGAGAGTTTAATAATAAATTAATTTTATTCTCTAGCTTCTATTAGTGACTTCTAGAAGATGATATCCAAACTGAGTCTTTACCGGCCCTTGAACTTCATTGATATTGGCAGAAAATACTACTTCATCAAATTCCTTAACCATTTGTCCCGGACCAAAAGTTCCTAGATCGCCGCCTTTTTCGCCCGAAGGACAGGAAGAAAATTCCTTAGCAATGGTACTAAAGTCTTCTCCATTATTTATTCTGGCTTTAAGTTCATTACATAAGTTTTCATCTTCTACTAATATATGTCTTGCTGCTGCTTGTGTCATAAAGTAATCCCTATATCATTATATTTTAATAGCATATTACCTAACTAATTCCGGTAGTCCTATTATTCTATCAGATAAATGTCCGAGTGAAATTGAAAAGTAATGAGACCTATTCCACATCATGATATCTCTATAGTTTTCATAAACTAAAAAAGAAGGCTCCAAACCTTCTTCTGGCAAAACTATTGATCCTCTAATATTTATTTTTGGTAGCTCATCTCCATAGACATCTAATACGCCCAACTTGCTCCATTCATCAAGAGGCATAGTTATCTCAAGACCCTCAAGGCTTCTATCAAAGTCAATTGGTAACACTACTTGTCTGCCCCAAATAATACCTCTCTCCCAGCCTTGGCTTGACATAAAATTTGCTGCTGACTCTAGAGCATCAGCCGTATTATTCCAGATATCTTTTTTTCCATCACCATCGCCATCTTTTGCATAAGAAATAAAAGTTGAAGGCATAAATTGAACCTGACCCATTGCTCCTGCCCAAGAGCCTTTCATATCTTCTAATGAGATATGTCCCTCATCTAGTATTTTTAGAGCATTAATTAATTCAGATCTAAAAAATCTTGGTCTTCTAGTATCATAAGCTAGCGTTACTAGTGACTCTATTACTGAGTTGCTACCTTGGGTTTTTCCATAATTACTCTCTATGCCCCACGCTGCAACCAGAATATGGGGCGCTATACCATACCTCGAATAAATATCTTCTAACAAGTCTTGGTTTTCTAGTAATTTTGAGCGTCCTTGATCAATTCTTTGTTGTGAAACAACCCTACCCAAATAATCCCAAAAGTGTAATTTAAATTCTGGCTGATTCCTATCTAGCTCTATAATCCTAGATATTGGCTCTACACCCTTTAAAGATTGAGAAATAATATTTTCTGATACTCCTTCCGTAACTGCCTCTTTAGTGAATTGCTGAATCCAGACATCAAAATCAGAATCCTGAGAATATATAGGCATAAAAACTATATATAAGATAAAAAAATAAATAATATGCTTGGTAAAATGCGTCACTATAAAATAAATTAATGCTGGCAGTTATAAGCTTGGAGAGGCTCTTCTATTCGCTCAAAAGACCTAGTTTCACTAAATGACTTAACCCAATAAATAGGATCATTAAGCTGCCATTTAATATGAAGTATATCTGTATCAGGATCCAATGAAATAACCTCTATGCTTGTTAGGTCATTGCTATGAGGCAGGCCTGGATGCTGGTGAATTACCCCTTCTTTATAAAGACTTGTATTTATCGTTATAGAATGACCACTATAGCTTCCTACAGAATGTCCTAGCATTCTATGACCCAAATTGGTCCTATCGTCTTCTAGATTGATTACCCTTTCTGCATCCATCCATTCATAAAAAATAGAAATAGTTTTTTCTTCTTGTTTAATTTCTAATGGCTGCCCATTTCTCCATAGTCTGCTTATACTTACAGGACTACATCTCAGTGCTGGGTCATCTAATATCGGATCATATTCATTTAATGCTTCTATACCTTTTTCAGAAAATAGGTCATCAATCCAAGGATTAGGGTCATCGGGTCCTGGTACGCCCATTCCTCCATAACCAATACCATTTGGCTCAAAATTGGTTCGCAACATTCTCCAAACGCCATTTATATTTGGAATATTACTATCTAAAGCAGGGGCAATATTATTAATACTATTATTTTCTTTCTCTTCCATTACAAATGATTGTCTTGAAGTTATCCTAGTGCCGTCACTAAATATACCAAAATCAAAAGCGCATTCAGTATTAACTCTTTTGTGGGCGGAGCCTGTTATGGTAATGCTTGCTCCCTGAGGTAAGACGTCTTTGTTCCAGCCAGCTCTTCGTAAAACATTAGCAGGTGGCAACTCACAATCCCATAACTCTAATTCTCCATTTTCATTAACCACATCTACTAGAAGGTGTGAATGTGGGTTTATAAAACGATATTCCTTTATTGTTCCTTCTATAGTTATTTTTTTATTGGCATCAAAATGATACGAAAAAGAATGGTGGGCGTATGATGCAACACCAAAAGACATTAATAATATAAAAGAAGACAATTTGATAATTCTATTAATAACAGCCCCCTATGTTTTCCTTAAAAAATTAATAGCCTCAATTAATAATTCATCATCGTAGATATTCTCACCGCTTAAAACATACTGAATTTGAGGCCTCTTTGCTCTATATACTATATTAGGCTGAATACCAATGGAATCAATTTTATTTCCTAGTGGAGAAATTAAAAATGCAGAAGTAAGATATAAAGCGCTGCCATTAACCAACGGATAAAGAGTCTGAACTGTCCCCTTTCCTTGTGTTCTTTGACCAAAAACTTTAGCTCTTTTATTTTCTTTTAGAGAAGCAGTAACCACCTCAGCTGAAGATGCAGTGCCCAAGTTACTCAAAACAACTAAGGGCTTGCCTTTAATTAAGTCTCCTATGCTAGCTCGTACTAAGCCCCTAGAATCATTTGTCCTGCCTCGTGTAATAACAATTGTTCCATCATCAAGAAAAGCATCTGAAATCTCGATAGCTGCTGATAGGCTTCCACCTGGATTATTTCTTAGGTCTAGTATGAAGCCTTTTAACTGCTTCTCTGAGTGCTTCTCTATAGACTTAACTAAATCAGTTAACTGAAAAAGCGTTGTGTTTGAAAAATAAAATATCCGTATGTAGCCTATACCATTAGAAAAATATTTTCCAACCACGCTTTCATGTGAAGAATTAAATTCTAATTCTTGCAAAAATGCTTTATGCTTAGAAGGAGTTAAAAATTTAGAGTACTTATCTAGTCCATCAAGTTTGCCTAACTCTAAATTTAAATTTACCTGCTCCTCACTAACCTTATCAACATATTCTCTCAATATAATATTAATAACAGCCCTATCAGAAACAACGCCTTCTTGATCTTGTAATAATAAACTTATACATAGAACAGCTATAATGAATATAATTACTAGTGATAGCCTTGTTTTATTTGACATGAACAACCTTTTAGTAAACATTTGCACACAGCGAGCTTTCGACTGATATAATATTACTCAAATATCAATAGTAATTATAGGGTAGAAAATGGGACAACTGTATGAATTTGCTTCAAATCATAGTCTTCTAGTCTCTGGGCTTATCTGTTCATGGCTATTAGTGCTTTTTTATGAAGCTAGGCTAAAAAGCCTCTCTTTAAGTAATGTGTCTTCATCAGATGCTATTAAACTAATTAATGATGGTGCAAGCATAATTGATATAAGGGAATCTAAAAAATTTAAGCTTGGACATATAGCAAACTCTAAAAACATACCTCTAGGAAATATAAACTTAAAAAAAATAAATGATAAAGATAAGGCCTTTCTAATTGTTTGTGAAAATGGTGGCTCTTCTGGAAAATATGCTAATTCATTAAGGAAAAAAGGCTTAGAAAAAATATTTAGCCTCAAGGGGGGATTAGAATTATGGCAGAATGAAAACCTGCCTATTATAAAGTAATCTTATGGTAAAAATATATACAACCAATATTTGTGGTTACTGTGCAGCTGCAAAAAAACTTCTAGAAAGAAAGTCGATAAAATATGAAGAAATAAATATGACTAGCGACAAATCGCTGCAGATGAAAATAATTAAAGAAACGGGCTTAAGAACTGTCCCACAAATTTTTATCAAAGATAAGCATATTGGTGGTTATAGCGAGCTTAGAGATCTCGAAGCCTCGGGCAGTCTAGATTTACTAATTAATAAGGTTGATTGAATATTTTGAAAAAAAATATAGCAATTATAGGATCTGGGGCTTGGGGCACTGCACTTGCAAGTCACTTAGCTAAATTAAATCATAATGTAATGATATGGGGAATAGATAATAAAGAAATATTAGAAATTAATTCTAAAAAATCTAATAATAATTTTTTACCAAACTATAAAATACCTAAAGGTGTACAAGCCTCAACAAACTTAGAAACCGTTCTTAGTCAGAGCTCTACCATAATTATTGCTGTACCTAGTCACGCATTTAGAGAGACATTAATAAAAATATCTAGGACTAATCATCGCTGCACATCATTGTCTTGGGCAACCAAGGGATTTGAAATCAATACAGGCAAGTTATTAAATGATGTCGTTAAAGAGGAGTTAGGAGAAGGGCTGACGACTGCTGTTATATCTGGACCAACATTTGCTCTAGAGGTTGCTCAAGGTCAGCCATCAGCAATTACAATAGCCTCTTCAGATGAAAGTTATTGCGACTACATGGCTAATCTGATTTCTTCTATCTCATTTAGAGCATATAAATCAAACGATGTTATAGGCGTAGAAGTAGGGGGGTCTCTAAAAAATATATTAGCTATAGCAGCAGGTATATCAGATGGGCTTGGTCTTGGCGCAAATGCTAGGGCCGCCTTAATCACTAGAGGGTTATCTGAAATAATTAAACTAGGTACAAAATTAGGCGCAAATAAAAATACCTTTATGGGGCTTTCAGGGATAGGCGATTTAGTTTTAACTTGTAGTGACGATCAATCTAGAAATAGAAGATTCGGTATAGAAATAGCTAAAGGATGCGAAATTGAAGAAGCAAAAAGAAAAATTGGATCTACAATAGAAGGGTATCTCGCGGCAAAGGCTGCTTATAATATTTCTAAAAAAGCTAATATAGAAATGCCTATTTCAAATCAGGTATATAATATAATTTACAAGGGGGAGCGCCCAGAAAGCGCAATAAAGAAGCTAATGACTAGACCAATAGTCTCGGAGAAATAACCTGAGCACTGTGTCAGATAAAATTTCTATTGATTTTTGTGGATTAAAACTTAATTCACCCACAATCCTGCTTTCAGGATGTGTTGGGTTTGGCAATGAATATACACGAATTGAGGGCTTCTCAAACAAAGATCCAGGAGCAATTATCTTAAAAGGGACCACAAAAGAACCAAGATTAGGAAACCCAGCTCATAGAGTTTGGGAAACTGATGATGGTATGTTAAATGCAATTGGCCTTCAAAATCCTGGAGTAGAAAAAGTTGTAAATGAAATATTACCAACTCTAGATTTTAACGAAACTCATTTTATCGCAAATATTTGTGGATCGACTATAGAAGAATATGCTGATGTTGCAAAAAGATTTAATGACTCTCCAATAAGCGCAATAGAAATAAATATTTCTTGCCCTAATATTAAAGAAGGAGGGGTATCTTTTGGGAACTATCCAGAAATGTCAGCTCAAGTAGTATCAGCGTGCAGAAAAGCAACAACTAAGCCCCTAATTGTAAAACTATCACCTAATCAAACCGATATAGCCAGTAACGCAAAAGCATGTATAGAGGCAGGCGCTGATGGACTATCTGTAATAAATACTATCTCAGGAATGTCCATAGATATAAAAACAAAAAAACCAATTATCGGCAATATAAAAGGCGGTTTATCTGGACCAGCAATTAAACCCATCGCCTTGCTTAAAGTGTTTCAAGTCTACAAGGAAGCTAAAAAATATAACATTCCTATTCTTGGCCAAGGAGGAATTTGCAGTGCGAATGATGCTATTGAGTTTTTTCTTGCAGGATCAACAGCTATAGGCATAGGAACAAGTCTTTTTTATGATCCAATGGCTACTAAAAAAATAAATTCTAATCTTTATGAATATCTAAATAAAAATGATATTAAATCCATAAAAGAATTAATAGGTAAAGTTAACATCATAAATCAACCTAAATAGGTTTTAATTAATTTAATATAAAGATTGTGCGCATTCATTCAACAGCTATAGTATCGCCAAAAGCAGAAATAAGTAGCAGTGCTATAATTGGCCCTTATTGCATTATAGATGAAAAAGTAAAAATAGGTCATGACACTAAATTAAATTCACACATAGTAATTGGCAGTGAGTTTGGCTCGGTATCTATTGGAGAAAGAAATTTTATTCAGAGCGGAGCTATCCTTGGAGGCGCTCCTCAGCACCTAAATTATAAAAAAAATCAGGGTTTACTTAAAATAGGTGACGATAACAGGATTGGTGAAAATGTAACAATTAATTTAGGAAGCTCTATAGGAACAGGCGAAACAAAAATAGGAAATAAGATATCGATTATGGCTTATGCTCATATAGGCCATGATTGTGAAATACAAGATAACGCTGTAATAACTAATCTAACTCAACTTGCTGGTCATGTAGTTATAGGAGAACAAGCCATAATAAGTGGAATGGTCCCTATAACTCAGTTTGTTAGAATTGGTCGTCTTTCTTTTATTTCGGCTAATTCTAAAGTTAACAAAGACATTATTCCATTTACAATTGCTGATGGAGAATGGGCAACACCTAGGGCAATCAACAAAATAGGCTTAAAAAGAGCCTCAATACCAATTGACTCTATAAATAACATTGAGCAAGCAGTAAGAATTCTTTTGAGTCCTAAATATAATATTCAGTCTGCCTTACATAGAATTAATGAGGAAGTAAAAGCATGCTCCTATATTAAATACTTAGTTGACTTCTTGGCGCACTCTAAAAAAGGGGTGGCTAGAAAATGAGAAAAATTAGGGTGGCTGTTATAGGAGCAGGCTATTTGGGTCGTTTTCATGCCCTAAAATATAAGGAAATTAAAAATGTTGAATTAATATCAGTCTGTGATATCAATAAAGAGGCAGCTATATCTTTAGCTAAAGAATGTAATACAAATTTTTGTCATAACTATAAATTACTAATTAATCAAGTTGATGCTGTTACAATAGCAGCAACTACCTCTGCACACTTCGAAATAGCAAAGTTTTTTCTTCAAAAGGGCGTTCATTCATTAGTAGAAAAACCAATTACAAACAATAGCTCCGAAGGCGAAGAATTAATATCCATAGCAAAATCTAAGAACGCAAAGCTTCAAGTAGGACATATAGAGAGGTTTAATCCTGCATTTACTGCTGTTAAAGAAAAGCTTGGTAACATGCAATTCATAGAATGCCATAGACTAGCACCTTTTAACAAAAGAGGGTCTGATGTTAATGTGGTGCATGACCTTATGATCCACGACCTAGATGTTATTCTCTCATTAGTTAAAAGTACACCAAAAAAAATATCGGCATCGGGGGTTAAAATACTTACTGACAGTATTGATATAGCCAACGCAAGAATTGAATTTAATAATGGGACAGTTGTTAATACCACCGCTTCAAGGGTTACTAGCTCAATACAAAGGAAGTTTAGAATATTTAAAGAGAATCAATATATTTCTATAGATTTTGGAGAAAGAAAAATAAAGTCAATAAACTCGATTGCAGGAAAACTAGAAGAGAAATCATGGGAGCTAGATAAAATAGATGCGCTTAAAGAAGAAGTAGTTTCTTTTATATCATCTATAAAAAAAGATAAGCCCTGCAAAGTATCTGGAGAAGATGGTGTTGCGGCACTTATACTTGCTGAAAAAATATTAGAGGATATAAATAAAAGAAACCACAAGATAAGCTAGCCTTAATCTATACCCATTTCCTTAATCTTTCGAGTTAAAGTGTTTCTTCCCCATCCAAGCAATTTTGCAGCCTCTAACTTCTTTCCTCCAACCTTTTTAAGGGCAGCTTTAATGAGTATCTGTTCAATTATAGGTATTGCTTCATCTAATAAAGGCCTGCTCCTTTCTTTTGAAAGCTCGCTTGTTGCCCATGCAGACAATCCTTTGGACCAGCCGTTGCTATCATTAGACTCCTGTGGGTGCTGAAGAGGAATCTCTTCTGCCGAAATGCTTTGCCCTGAAGCAGTAACAGCAACCCTCCTACAAATATTAATTAATTCTCTAACATTGCCAGGCCAGCTATATGACTCTAAAACAGAAAGCGCTTCTTTAGTAAAAAGCTTAGGGTCAATATCAAGCTCATGAGAGGCTTGCTTTAAATAATAATTAGCTAGAGAGGCAATGTCTTCAGCTCTGTCTCGAAGAGAGGGCACCTCTATGGACATAACATTAAGCCTATAATATAAATCTTCCCTAAAAGAACCATTCTCAACTAGCTTAAAAAGATTTTTATTTGTGGCTGCAATAACTCTAACATCAACCTTGATCGACTTGAGCCCCCCCACCCTAAAAAACTCACTTTCTGCTAAAACTCTCAAAAGCCTAGCCTGAAGATCTAGAGACATATCTCCTATCTCATCTAAAAAAAGAGTGCCTCCATTGGCTTGCTCAAATCTCCCGATACGAAGTTTTTCAGCTCCTGTAAAAGATCCTTTTTCGTGGCCAAACAGCTCTGACTCTAGGAGATCAGCTACAAAAGCTGATGTATTAAGAGCCACAAAGGGGCCGCTTGATCTTGGAGAGTTTTCATGTAAAGATTTTGCTACTAGCTCCTTACCCGTACCTGATTCGCCTGTAATTAAAACATTCATACTGGAATGAGAAAGCCTCCCTATAGCTCTAAATACTTCTTGCATAGCGGGCGCTCTTCCTATCATCTTTGGCATAGAGCTATCATCAGAAATATCCTTATAAGAGGCTTGTTGTGTTGCTCTTAAAATAATTGATACAGCATCATTTATATCGAAAGGTTTGGGTAGATACTCAAAAGCACCCCTTTGGTATGAAGAAACTGCATTCTCTAAATCAGAATGAGCTGTAATAACAATTACCGGTATATCAGAATGCTCTTCTGATATTTTTTTTAAAATATCAAATCCAGAAATATCTGGCATCCTTATATCAGTAATTATTACATTTGGTGTAGACTTCTTTAGGCTTTTTAGAAAATCCTCTCCTCTTGAAAAGGATCTAGTAGCAAGCCCTGCTTGTGACAAAGACTCTTCGAGAACCCATCTTATTGATTCATCATCATCTATAATCCAAGCTTGGTTCTCTTTTTTCAAATTGACCCCTCTTCTTCAGCTGCACACATAGGCAAAATTATGCTAAATGAAGTTAGGCCTGGCTCTGAAGAAAACTCAATCAAGCCTTCATTTCTGCTTATAAGATCCTGAGCAATAGTTAAACCTAAACCAGTTCCTGTAGCTTTTGAAGTAACAAGTGGGTAAAAAATTGTTGGCTGCATCTCTTCAGAGATGCCAGGGCCGTTATCCTCTATTTCAAGCTTAATCACAAGCTTGTGCTTAATACCTCCTAAGGTATAATTTCGAAGAGTTCTAGTTCTAAATACAATCTTCCCTTCTT
>CEUA01022940.1_pt1 | contig 18861 bp, 21 predicted proteins | sample 361541 | NCBI WGS metagenome assembly CEUA01 (sample SAMEA2623079, study PRJEB7988) | marine metagenome | isolation source: saline water (ENVO:00002010), including
ACTAATTTAATTGACCATCCATATTTTCAAAGACTAAGAAGAATATCGCAACTAGGCCTATCCTACCTAGTATATCCAGGAGCCAAACACAGTCGTTTCCATCATGCTATTGGATCTATGCATCTTATAACAAAAGCCATTCATCAAATTAGAAAAAAAGGTCATCCAATATCAATAAAAGAAGCTGAAGCATTACAAATTGCGATTCTATTACATGACATAGGTCATGGGCCATTCTCTCATGCACTAGAAAATTCTATAGTACAGAAACTTTCTCATGAAGATTTATCTTTAGCTTTTATGAATCAACTTAACAAACAGTTTAAGGGGAAATTAGATCTTGCGATTAAAATATTTAAAGATACATACCATAAAAAGTTTCTACACCAACTTGTTTCTTCACAACTAGACATGGACCGATTAGACTACTTAAAAAGAGATAGCTTTTTTTCAGGTGTTGTTGAAGGTAATATTGGTACAGAAAGGATAATAAACATGTTAAATGTTGTAGATGATCAGCTGGTTGTTGAAGAAAAAGGAATATATTCAATTGAGAAGTTTTTAATAGCAAGAAGACTAATGTATTGGCAAGTATATTTACACAAAACAGTAGTCTCTGCTGAAAATATGCTTATTAAAGTACTAAAGAGAGCAAAACTACTGACTAAAAGAAATACAGAGATATTTGCCACTCCATCTCTTGATCTCTTTTTAAAAAATAATTTTACGAATACAGAGTTTACAGAAAACCCAAAATTACTAGACAGCTTCTCTAATTTAGATGACTCTGACATTTATACTTGTCTAAAAGCTTGGAGGAAGAGCAATGATCTTGTTCTTTCAAATCTTTCAGAAAGATTACTCAATAGGAAAATTCTAAAGATATTAATCACTAAAGAACCAATACCAGAGGATAAAAAACAAAAACTAATAGATGTGTTCAGGAAAAAAAACAATTGCTCAAAACAAGAAGCAGGATTCTTCATTTTCTCTTACAAAATAAGTAATAGTACTTATAATATTGAAAAATCAAATATAAATATCTTAATGAAAAGCGGCAGAATTATTGATATCACATCTGCTTCTGATCAATTTAATATTGAAGCATTAAATAAAACTATCAATAAATATTTTCTTTGTTATCCTAATGATTGATTCAAAAATCTAACAAAAAAAATTAAATTTGCAATATGAACTTCACAGCACAAGAAATAGCTGATATATTAGGCGGATCTCTTGAGGGAGATCCTAATGCTAAAATTAACTCTGTAGCTAAAATTGAAGAGGGATGTGTTGGCAATCTTTGTTTTTTAGCAAATGAGAAGTATACAAATTATCTTTACACATCTAATGCATCTGTAATAATCATAAATAATTCTGTTCAAATCAGCAAAGATGTGAAGGCCACACTTATTCGGGTAAGCGATGCATATGCTTCTTTTAGCAAGCTACTTGACATTTATAATAAGATGCAATTTGATAAAGTTGAGGTTTCAGAAAAAGCAGATATTTGCTCAAAAACCTCTATTGAAAAAGACGTCTATATTGGAGCATTCACATCAATTTGTTCAGGGGTAATTATTAGGAAAAATGCAAAAATCCACCCAAATTGCTATATTGGAGAAAATGTCACAATTGGAGAAAACACTATAATTTTTCCAAATGTAACCATATATCATGATTGCACAATTGGTGCAAATAACATTATACACTCAGGAGCAATAATTGGGGCAGATGGTTTTGGTTTTGCTGCAGAAAAGGATACTAGTTATAAAAAGATAAGACAAATTGGGAATGTAGAAATATCAGATGATGTAGAGATAGGAGCAAACACCACTATAGACAGAGCAACAATGGGATCAACCAAAATTGAGCAAGGTGTAAAATTAGACAATCTGATACAAATAGGTCATAATGTTCAAATCGGCAAAAATACAGTAATTGCTGCACAAGCTTGTATTGCTGGTTCTTCTAAAATTGGAAAAAATTGTATGATTGGTGGGCAAGTAGCGATCTCAGGGCACATTACAATAGCTGATAACGTAAAGATTGCAGGACAAAGTGGAATAGCAGCAAGCATAAAACAAGATGGCGCTATTCTACAAGGCCCGATGGCTTTTAATATAAAAGAATTTCAAAGATCTTATATTGTATTTAAAAAGCTCCCTGAAATGTATAAAACATTAAATCTAATTAAAAATAAATTTAATGATTGAAATGCAAAAGACTATAAGTAATAGTGTGAAATTCTCAGGAGTAGGGATACACACTGGGGTGTTAAGTAATATGACTCTTAAGCCATCAAAAGAGGATACAGGCATCAAATTCATCCGAACTGATCTAAATAAAAAGCCTATAATTAATGCAGACATTGATTATATATTTAAAACTAAAAGAAGTACCTCATTAAAAAAAGGAGAAGCAGAAATACAAACAGTTGAACATATTCTTGCTGCAATTACTGGATCGGGAATAGATAATATAATCATCGAAATAGATAATATCGAAGTACCTATTCTAGATGGAAGTTCAAAAGATTTTACGAATAAAATCAAAGAGATTGGCGTAAAAGAACAAAAGTCCTATAAGAAATATTTTACACTTAAAAAAAACATTACTTTCACTAATCCAGAAACTGGCGCAGAATTTATTGCAAGTCCATCTGATCATTATGAAATTGAGACGAGAATAGACTACAACTCTAAAGTTTTAGGAATTCAAAGCGCATATCTAGATGATATTACGAATTTTCATAAAGAAATTGCTTCAAGCAGAACCTTTTGCTTTCTACATGAACTAGAAGAGATGCTAGAGAATGATCTAATAAAAGGAGGAGACATAAACAATGCCATTATTATAGTTGAGAATAAAATCCCTAAGGAGAAATTGTTAAAACTAAAAAAAATATTTAACAACCCGAATATAAAAGTTGACAATAGAGGATACCTTAATAACCTCAAGCTAAGACATGAAAATGAAGCAGCAAGACATAAATTACTTGATATAATAGGCGATCTTTCTCTAGTTGGAATGCCATTAAAAGCGAAAATTACAGCATCTAAACCCGGACATAAAGATAACACTAAATTTGCAAAAAAATTAAAAGAAGCTATGAATGAACAATTAAAAAGAGTTGCTCCAGAAATTAACTTTAATAACCAACCATTATACAACAAAGAGAAAATCAAATCTATCCTGCCTCACAGAGATCCATTCCTTTTTATTGATGAAATAAGAGAAATAGGAGAAGACTACATTATAGGAGTAAAATTTGTTAAGGAAAGTGAAGATTATTTTAAAGGACATTTCCCAGCAGAACCGGTAATGCCAGGGGTGCTACAATTAGAAACAATGGCACAGACAGGAGGCGTACTAATTCTAGAAACCGTAGAAAATCCTCAAGATTATTTAACTTTCTTCATGAAGATCGACAAGGCTAAATTCAAACAAAAAGTAGTTCCAGGTGATACAATTATTTTCAGACTAAATCTTATCTCGCCAATAAGAAGAGGTCTATGTCATATGCATGGAGTAGGATTTGTTAACGGAAAGATTGTTGTAGAGGCAGACTTACTAGCTCAGATCTCACCTAAAAAATAAACTATGCATCAACCTTTAGCATATATAAATTCTAGTTCAGATGTTGCAAGAAATGTTGTTATAGATCCGTTTGTCACGATTGAAAAGGATGTTGTAATAGGGGAAGGAACATGGATAGGCAGTAATGCAACTATCATGGAAGGCGCTCGTATTGGAAAAAACTGCAAGATATTTCCTGGGGCTGTAATCTCTGCAATACCACAAGATCTGAAATTCAAAGGAGAAAAATCATTAACAATTATACAGGATAATTGTACAATAAGAGAATGCGCAACAATTAATAGAGGCACATTAGCTAGAGGCCAAACCGTTATAGGAGAAAATTGTTTGATAATGGCTTATGCACATATCGCACATGACTGTGAAATAGGCAATAATTGCATTATAGTCAATAGTGTAGCCCTTGGCGGACATGTAAATATTGGAGAATTTGCAATAATTGGAGGCTTATCTGCAGTACATCAATTTGTAAGTATTGGAAAACACGCCATGGTATCTGGAGGGTCATTAGTACGAAAGGACGTGCCCCCCTATATCAAAGCAGCACGAGAGCCATTATCATTTGTTGGAATTAATTCTATAGGACTACGGAGAAGAGGTTTTAGTGAAGATAAAATAAAAGAAATACAAGAAATATTCAGAATATTATATCAAAAGAATAATAATAATACACAAGCAATATTAAAAATCGAAACTGAAATTGATACATCCCCTGAAAGAGATGAGATTATCTCATTTATACAAAATTCTGGAAGAGGTATTATGAAAGGATATAACCAAAAATAACAATTAAAATTTAAGATATGGCAACAACAGCAGATTTTAGAAATGGACTTTGTTTTAATCACAATGGAGACGCTTGGAAGATTGAATCATTCTTACATGTCAAGCCAGGAAAAGGACCAGCCTTCGTACGTACAAAAATCAGGAACCTTAATACTGGCAGACTACTTGAAAACACTTTTAATTCTGGAGTTAAAATTGATGTTATTAGAGTAGAGAATAGAAAATACCAGTTTTTATATGCTGAAGGAAATGACTATCACCTAATGAATAATGAGGATTACGAACAAATTATGATGCAGAAAGACTTTATTGATAACGTCGAGTTCTTAAAAGAAGGAGCGAATATTGAAGTGTTATTTCATGCTGATCAAGGACTCCCTCTATCGGCACAAGTACCCTCGCATGTTATATTAGAAATAATATTTACTGAACCTGGAATAAAAGGTAATACTGCAACTAATGCAACAAAACCTGCCACTACAGAAACTGGCGCAAAATTAAATGTGCCTTTATTTATTAATGAAGGAGATAAGATTAAAATTGATACTACAAATAAAACCTATCTAGAAAGAATCAAAGAATAATGAAAAAACATAATTTCTCTGCAGGACCATGTATCTTACCTCAAGAAGTGTTAAGACAAGCATCTAAAGCAGTACTTAATTTTAATAATGATGATTTATCACTAATCGAGATCTCTCATAGAAGCCAACCATTTGTTGATGTAATGGAAAAAGCAAAGAGCCTGGTAAAAGAACTACTAGCAGTGCCAGATGGTTACTCTGTATTATTCTTACAAGGAGGGGCTAGCCTGGAATTTATAATGGTACCTTTAAATCTTATGAAAGAAAAAGGGAAGGCAGTCTACATGAATACTGGCACTTGGGCAAAGAAAGCAATTGCAGAAGCAAAGAGTTTAGGAGAAGTTGTTATAATCGGCGATCCATCCAAGACTAAGTACAACTATATCCCTAAGGGATATAAGATTCCTCATGATAGCGACTACTTTCATTGCACTTCAAATAATACTATCTACGGAACACAAATGAAAATATTCCCAGACAGCCCTACTCTTCTTGTTTGTGATATGAGTTCAGATATATTTAGTAGAGAAATTGACGTAAGCAAATTTGATCTAATTTATGCAGGAGCACAAAAAAATATGGGGCCTGCAGGTACAACTTTAGTAATTGTAAAGGATGAGATATTAGGGAAAACAGGAAGAAATATTCCAACTATGTTAAACTACCAGACACATATAAATAAAGAAAGTATGTTTAACACCCCCCCTGTATTCCCAATTTATGTTTCTATGCTCACCTTACAATGGTTAAAAGATCTAGGCGGTATTAAGACCATTGAGCAACTTAATCAAGAAAAAGCTGATCTATTATATGCAGAAATTGACAGAAACTCCTTCTTTAAAGGAACTGCACACAAAGACGATAGATCAAATATGAATGTATGCTTCTTAATAACTGATAGTAGGCTTGAAAAAGAATTTAATACATTATGTATGAATGCAGGAATCAATGGATTAAAAGGGCATAGATCAGTTGGAGGGTACAGAGCATCAATATATAATGCGATGCCTATAGAAAGTGTACAAATACTAGTTAATATAATGAAACAAATAGATGAAAAATAATATGATAAAAATACTAGCAAATGATGGGATATCAACCTCAGGAATTAATCTCTTAAAAAAGCAGGGATTTGATATTACCACCAAGCATGTGCCCCAGAATGATTTAATCAATATAATTAATAAAGAAAATTACGAAGTTCTTTTAGTAAGAAGCGCAACAAATGTTCGTAGAGAATTAATTGATGCTTGCCCAAAGCTTAAAACAATAGGAAGAGGGGGTGTCGGAATGGATAACATTGATGTTGATTATGCTCGTAACAAAGGAATTAATGTAATTAATACACCTGCCGCATCATCATTCTCAGTAGCAGAACTTGTATTTGCTCACCTATTTGGAATGGTAAGATTCTTATTTGAAAGTAATAGGAAGATGCCACTTACAGGAGATTCAGATTTTAAAGAATTAAAAAGAAATTATGCAGAAGGGCGTGAACTATCAGGCAAGACATTAGGTATTATTGGTTTTGGCCGTATTGGACAAGAGGTAGCGAAAAGAGCTATAGGATTGGGCATGAAAATTATAGCTCATGATAAATTTATACAAGAAGCAGATATAAAATTAAAATTCTTTAATGGAGTCACCAAGTCTTTTAGAATTAAAACGGAAAGCCTTAACAAAACACTAGAAGAATCTGACTTCATAACATTACACGTGCCTAAAAATGGAAAAAAGCCAGTCATTGGTGCAGAACAAATTGGTATAATGAAAACAGGAGCAGGTATTATAAATACTTCAAGAGGTGGTCTAATTGATGAAACTGCTTTAATGTTTGCGCTAGATAAAGAGAAGCTTGCATATGCAGGTCTAGATGTTTTTGAAAACGAACCAAACCCGAGTATACATATTTGCATGCATAATGCTATTAGTTTAACTCCTCATATTGGTGCAGCCACACTAGAAGCTCAAGATAGAATTGGAACAGAACTTGCAAACCAAATTATAACCCAATTTAGGAGATAATTATGATTAAAATTCGTCCTTTTAAAGCCTTCAGACCAACAAGAGACAAAGCAAACCTAGTAGCAAGTCGTTCATATCTAACATATTCTAATGAAACGATAAAAGAGAAACTAGATCACAATCCATATACCTTTCTGCATATAATCAACCCTGATTACAAGTTTAATAAAAAAACAACTGGAGTTACTAAATTTGAACTTGTGAGAGAAAAATTTAATGAATTTGTAAATGCAGGGATATTTAAGAAAGATAGTGTAGCATCCTACTATATCTATAGGAAAATTACTAAGACAAGCACCTTCACTGGAATTATTGGCGCAGCAGCAGTCAAAGATTATCTAAACAATAAGATAAAAAAACATGAACAAACTCTTTCCAAGAGAGAAAATATATTTTGTGATTACCTCGATACTACTGGCTTCAATGCAGAGCCTGTATTACTCTCTTATAAAGCAAGTCATGAGACAAAGGCTATACTTAGAAGACATACAGATAGTAGACCAGAATATGAATTTACAACTACAAATAAAGCACTACATGAATTATGGTTAGTCAATGAACCTACCGACATTAAAGACATTACAAATGCATTTAAAAAAATAGAAAATTTATACATTGCAGATGGACATCACAGATGCGCTTCCTCAGCATTATTATCAAATCACAAGAAGTCAGAAGCAAGTAAGTATTTCATGAGCTATCTAATTGATGAGAATCAATTGAATATCCTGAATTTTAATCGTCTAGTTAAGAATCTAAATAACTTAACACCAAAACAATTCTTAAATAAGATTAGAAGCAACTATACAATAATTAATAAAGCTGAAGAAACCTACACTCCAACCTTACAATATGAAATTAGTATGTACCTAGATAATCATTGGTACTCACTAATTGCAAAGAAAGAAAAATACACATCTATATCATCTAGTCTAGATCCATCAATACTATCTAGAAATATACTAAATCCTATTCTTAATATTATTGATGAAAGGACAGATAAAAACATCTCCTTCTTAAATGGCAGCATTCCTTTATGTACAATAAAAGAAAAAATAGATAACAAAGAATATGCTGTTGCTTTTATACTAAAATCAATCGATATAAATGCAATCAAGAAGGTTGCAGACAACAATGAGATACTACCTCCTAAAAGCACTTATGTGGAGCCTAAATTACGCTCAGGGCTCACCATATACCATATAGAAGAATGAACATTATAAATAATTTAGATCTAATAAAAGATAACATCCCTTCTAATGTGATTTTAGTAGCTGTTTCAAAAACTAAACCTAACACTGACATTCTAACTGCTTATAATGCAGGACAAAAAATTTTCGGAGAAAACAAAGTACAAGAACTTGTACAAAAACAGAAAGAACTCCCACATGATATTAAGTGGCATATGATCGGACATCTACAGAGAAATAAGGTGAAGTATATTGCACCTTTTGTAAATCTAATACATGCAGTAGATTCTATTAGACTACTACAGGAAATAAATAAAAGAGCAGCGGAGAACAATAGAACTATTGACTGTCTTTTACAAATACATATAGCAACAGAAAAAACAAAATTTGGTTTTGATATCAATGAAATTGAAAATACGATAAAAAAGGCAAATAGCTTTACAAATATTAATATCAAAGGCTTAATGGGAATGGCTACATTTACAAAAAACCAAGTTCAAATAAATACTGAATTTAAAAAAATACATAAGCTGTTCAAGATAGTTAAGACAAAGATGCTCGACACACTTTCAATTGGAATGAGTAATGATTATAAATTAGCCATTAATCATGGCAGCACAATGGTTAGGATAGGAAGTGATATATTTGGAAAAAGACAAGAAATATGAAAAAAGTTATCTCAACAGAGAATGCCCCTAAAGCCATAGGCCCATATAGCCAGGCAATCTTAAGCAACAATACTCTTTACTGCTCAGGGCAAATTGCGATAGATCCAATAACAGGCAGTCTAATTACAGATACTATTACCAATGAAACTAATCAAGTACTGCAAAATATTCTAGCAGTATTAGCGGCTGCTAATATGGATCTTAACAATGTAGTGAAATGCACTATCTTTATGAAAGACATGAAAGATTATGCCAAAATAAATACCGTGTATGCAAAATATTTTCAGAAATCCCCTCCTGCTAGAGAGGCAGTTGAAGTATCTGTATTACCTAAAAATGTAAATGTCGAAATATCAGTTATTGCCGAATATTAAATGGATTTATCTCAAGAAATTATCAACGGAAATGTTACAGCTCTAAGTAAAGGGATCACACTAATTGAAAGTGCAAAAGAAGAACATACAAAACAAGCGGAAAAATTACTATTAAGATGTCTCCCTCACAGTGGTAATTCAATTAGAATTGCTATAACAGGAATTCCAGGTGTGGGGAAAAGTACTTTTATTGAGACTTTTGGAACTATATTAACAAGTATAGGAAAAAAAATAGCTGTTCTAGCAGTTGATCCCACATCAGAAAGAACACATGGAAGTATACTAGGTGATAAAAGTAGAATGCATAAACTCTCTGGAGATAAGAATGCTTTTATACGCCCTAGTCCAAGTAGTGGTGCACTAGGAGGGGTTAATAATAAGACTAGAGATAGTATAATTCTGTGTGAGGCAGCAGGATTTGAGGTTATAATCATAGAAACAGTAGGTGTTGGACAGAATGAAACAACTGTAAATAACTTAACAGACTTTTTCTTATTATTAATGCTAGCTGGAGCAGGTGATGAGCTACAAGGTATTAAAAGGGGTATAATAGAGCTAGCCGATGCTCTTATTATCACAAAATCTGACGGAGAGAATATTCAACAGAGCCAGAAGGCTAGCATAGAATATAAAAGAGCTTTTCAGCTTTTTCCACCATTAGAAAATGGATGGATACCAGAAGTTAGTACTTGTTCAGCTATAGAAAATATTGGAATTCTAGAAATATTAGAAAAAATAGAAAAATTTGATAGAAAGATGATAAAAAATGGATGGAAAGTCCTTAATCGAAAAAAGCAAGATAAATACTGGCTACATGTATATATAAGAGATGAATTAGGTAAAAAACAATATAACATATTAAAAACTAATGGAAAGCTAAAGAAACTAGAAAATCAACTAAAAAAGGGGGAGCCTATACATACATTATTAAAGACCCTATAAGGCTCTATTACAATCTTTTACTCTAAGATTATTCTTTTATTTACCGAACCATCATCATAAATATAGAATAACGTCCTGTTACTTTGCCTAACACATTCTCTGCCAAGTGGATCTATGATTCTAATAATTCGGTTAATATTAAAAGAATTCTCATTAGAAATAGAGGCAGGACTAAGTGTAAATTCTAAAGTAGCTACACTATCACAACCTAATACATTTGTAAGATTAGCTGTATACAATCCAGAAGAAGAAAGTGTTTGCCCTGCCCAGACAACAGGTGTTGGAGAAGAATATGATGCTGAACCAGAATTACTATTATTAATGGTAATAGATAGGTTATGTAAACTATCACAACCACTCGTATTAGAAAAGGTTTGATCATAACTACCACTAACAGAATAAATTTGACCATTCCAAGTGTAACTATCACAAGATGTCACACTAGAGCTTGAGGTATTTGAGGATCCTATAGTTATATTACTATTTAAAAAGGATCTAAGCGCAACATCATCAAGAACACCTCCGGCATGAGGAAAAACTACACTATGATCTAAAGGTGTTATTAGATAACTCTGTGCAAAACCTCCACCATGCACACCATAAAATTGCCCCCAATCTATCCCATTTTGATTACTAAAATTTGGTGGGCCAGCACATCCATTGTTTGTCATCCAAGTAATACATTCCTGATCAGTATAATAAGGAGGAGAATTTTGAACGATTATGTTTAATATTATTAATTGACATTGATTCTGCCCAAAGTCGTCGTAGATTGATTGAATTTTGGGTGCTGTAGCCATACAATTTCCACAAGTCTCAAGATAGAAATTTAAAAGGACGAATTTACCGTCATCAAGATAATTACTGAGTGAATGTAGATTGCCATTGACATCTGTAATGTTATTAAAACCCGTCACAATTTGTGCATCTGTTTTAGTCAGCATAAGTAACAATAATATGTAAGTTAGAAAATATCTCATGATTTTATTTTAAATTAATTTACAATACAAAATAGAACTACTCATATATGAAACATATATGATTAAAATCTTACAAACAAATATAATACTCTTATCTATCTATTGCATAATAAATTAGTAAAAGTATTGTATCTTCTCTTTATTTAACCACCCTGCCCTACTTCTATATTCAGTAAAATATATAACAACATCAGCTTGGTTTAAATAATCAACAAAAAAGATCTTTTTATCTGCCCTATTACTATAATCTACGAAGAACCAGTTTCCATCATTTTTTCCTGCACGACTCTCATAATCAACTTTATAAACAACCAGATCCGCTCTATTTTCATACTCTGCTACAAATACTTTAACATCAGCCTGATTAGCATACTCGACTGAAAAAACCTTTTGGGCCTTGATATCAATTGCAAAAAGAAGAATTAACAAAGTAAGAATTTTAACGTTCATGCTGTAAATATATGAAATTTTATTTACGTAGAATTAAGAGATCTAACATCTAAGTATTATCTTTGTCAAGATAAATTAAATAGTAAAATGGGAGCAGTATCCAGAAGATTAAATCGGTTATCAGAGTCAGCAACACTCGCCATGTCTCAAATGAGTAGAGAATTGCAAGCTAAAGGTATTAATGTTATCTCTCTAAGCCTTGGAGAGCCTGATTTTGATACGCCAGATTTCATAAAAGAAGCGGCTAAAAAAGCAATTGATGATAATTTCTCACATTACACCCCAGTACCTGGTTTACCAGAAATTAGAAGTGCTATCGCTGCAAAATTCAAAAGAGATAATAATTTAGAATATAATGCAGATCAAATTGTAACATCAACAGGCGCCAAGCAATCTCTTGCCAATTTATGCTTATGCCTGTTAAACCCTGGAGATGAAGTACTACTCCCTTGTCCCTACTGGGTGAGCTATACTGAAATCATAAAACTAGCTGAAGGAGTTCCAATTGAGATCAAATCAGACATTGATACTGATTTTAAGATAACCCCTGAGCAGCTAGAAGCTGCTATTACTGAGAATACTAAGATGTTAATGTTTAGTTCTCCTTGCAACCCTAGTGGAACTGTATATACACAGTCAGAATTAGAAGCTATAGCAGAAGTAATTGAAAAACACCCTGACATTTATGTTGTTTCTGATGAGATATACGAACATATTAATTTCACTAAAAAACACTTTAGCATAGGCACTATCCCTTCTATGACCGATCGCACAATTACTGTTAATGGAGTATCAAAAGGTTTTGCTATGACTGGATGGAGAGTTGGATTTATAGGAGCTCCGCTCTGGATTGCGAAAGCGTGTACTAAAATTCAAGGCCAAGTTACTTCCGCTACTTGTGCAATTGCACAAAAAGCAGCTGAAAGAGCAATGCTTGCTGAACCACGATCCACAACACAGAAAATGAAAGACACTTTCCTAAGAAGAAGGAATATGGTATTAGAACTATTAAAAAATATTCCTGGAGTAAAATGCAATGTGCCACAAGGTGCCTTTTATGTTTTCCCTGATATATCTTATTATTTTGGGAAATCAGACGGTAAGATCACAATAGATAATGCAAATGATTTCTGCATGTATTTACTAAACTCTGCACATGTAGCTTGCGTTGCAGGAAATGCATTTGGAAACCCTGAATGCATAAGAATCTCTTATGCGGCGGCTGATGAAAAATTAAAGGAAGCAATGAACAGGATTAAAATACATTTAGCTAAACTTTCATAATGAATTTCAACACTATATTTACAGAGTTTAAGTTCAAAAAGGTGCTTATCGTGGGGGATGCAATGATAGATGCATACATGTGGGGAGAAATTAATCGTATGTCACCTGAAGCTCCTGTTCCTGTTGTAGAAGTAAAAAAACATGAAAACCGACTAGGGGGAGCTGCCAATGTGGCTCTTAATATTCAATCACTAGGAGCAAAACCGATACTTTGCTCGGTAATTGGAGATGATGATCAAGGTATTCTGTTTCAAAAGCTAATGAGAGACGCTAAGCTAACCACTCAAGGAATATTAACCGATAAAAACAGAAGAACAACATTAAAAACTAGGGTAATTGCTGATAATAAACATCAAGTAAGAATTGATGAAGAATACACTCATCCTATAACCATTGAACATCAATTTCTAAATCTAGTAGAAGAACTGATGAATAATACTGATGTTGTTATATTACAAGACTACAATAAAGGAGTTCTTACGCCAAAAGTTATTACTGAAGTAATTAAAATTGCAAATACTAAAAATATACCTACTATTGTTGATCCTAAAAAACAAAACTTTGATTCCTATAAAGGATGCACTATATTTAAACCAAACCTTTCAGAAATAAAAGCAGGTATGGACATAGATTTTAATGCAGATAATATTAAAGAAATTGAAATAGCATCAAAAAAATTAAGAGAATTTCTAAATGCAAAAGCAGTACTTTTAACCTTGTCCTCAAGGGGAATTTGTATCAAAAGTACAGAAAGCTTCCTATACACCCCTGCTTTCAAAAGAAATATTATTGATGTCTCAGGTGCTGGTGATACTGTGATCTCTGTAGCTTCATTATGTTTAGGATCTAATATCGATCTCTCTAATCTATCTATACTTGCATCACTAGCTGGAGGGATAGTCTGTGAAGAGGTAGGTGTTATCCCAATTGATAAAGAAAAATTACTTATTGAAGCAAAAAAACATATTGCTTAATGACCAACGTAACACCGTACAATAATTTAAAAAGCAAAAAAGAACAAGTAACTACAATGTTTAATAACATTGCTGAAAACTATGACTTTCTGAACCACACCTTATCATTAGGAATGGATACCATATGGAGAAAAAGAGCAATCAAGAAGCTAAAAAACAAACCTAAAACTATACTAGACATAGCTACAGGAACTGGAGATTTTGCAATCAGTGCAGCAAAATACACTAAAGCTCAGATTAACGGAATTGACATTTCACAAGCAATGCTTGACGTTGGAATCAAGAAAATAGCCAAAAAAAAATTAGATTCCAGGATAACATTACAAAAAGCAGATTCTGAAAACTTACCATTTAATGAGAATATGTTTGATGCGATTACTGCAGGTTTCGGAGTAAGAAATTTTGAAAATTTGGATAAAGGTCTGTCTGAAATGCATAGAGTTCTAAATCCTAATGGAATTATTTTAATCTTAGAGCCATCTACCCCAAAACACTTTCCATTAAAACAATTATACCAGCTATATTTTCATCATTTATTACCAACTATTGGATCTTGGATCTCAAAAGACAAAAGCGCATATAAATATTTACCAGAATCAGTTGATTCCTTCCCTACAGAAGATAAATTTATTGCTAAACTCGAAGAAGCAGGATTTAAAGAATGTAAACATTTTCCATTAAGCTGGAATATCGTCTCTCTATATGTTGCAATAAAATAACTATATTAAGCGTTTGGCTAATCATGCGTAAAACAACAAACTATCTACTACTATTTGCCTTCCTTCTTATTACAGATAAGGGATTTTCGCAGAGACATAAGAAATCACAAAATCTTGCTAGATATGATTACCAAAAAATCCACTTTGGGTTTACGCTAGGAATCAATGAACTAAACTTTAATATGCAAAAAAATTCAAAGACAGCAACTAATGACACATTGAAAACACTGCATGCTAAAAGTCAAAAAGGCTTTAACCTAGGTATCGTTTCAAACATAAGAATAGGTAAATATACCGACTTACGATTTGTTCCAGCTCTTGTTTTTGGAGAAAGACATCTCGATTATAATTTTACTGATAGTTCAAATATTAATAATCTTGAAATAAAAAAAATAGAATCTACACTTCTAGACTTTCCAATTTATATAAAATATAAATCGGAAAGATATAATAACTTTAGAGCATATGTAATTAGTGGTCTTAAATATAGTATGGATATTGCATCCCAGGATAAAATTGATGATGAAGGACAAGAAATAGTAAAATTAAAAAAGAATGATTTAATGGGTGAAATTGGATTTGGAATAGATTTCTATTTAGAATACTTTAAATTCTCCCCCCAGATAAAAATATCTTACGGCATACTTAATCTACTAAATAAAGATGAGACAGTTTTTACGCAATCTATTAATAGATTAACAACTAATGGATGGATGCTTTCTTTTACCTTTGAGTAGAAAAGAACCCTTTATTATTTAGAACCAGTATAAATTATCCAATCTTAACATGCTGACAATCAAACCAATCCAAAAAAAACTTATACTTGCAAGACTTTTCAAGTAGATATGGATATATTTATAATTTCTTTCATTAGTATAATCATTTATACTCTTCTACTGTTTATTATGAAGAAAGTAGGTGTAGGTAAAAAGGAAAAATGTAATCATTGTAATAATTGCTGCCCTGATTGTAAAAATGCTCTTAATAGAATTGAAAGAAAAAAAACAGACTACATTATACACCAAATCTCATTTAGAATCTTTGATTGCAGAAGATATCTCTGTTCAAACTGTGGTTGGGAAGGGCTAAGATGGGAAGAAAAATTTAAGGCCTAACAAATAACTAACAACAAATTTCATGTAATAAAATAGATGTTGCTACAGCAACATTTAAAGAATCAGTCAAATTGCCTATGTTTTTAATTTTTATTTTATTTGAAAGCAATTCTAACACCTCCTGACTAATGCCATTTGCTTCATTACCCATAACTAAATGCAAATCTTTAGAAAAGTTATGATTTCTTACATTTTTACCATTCATACAAGCACCATAAATTGGCATCCTGACATCCTTAAGATAATCCGCTAGATTAGTATAATGTATAGGCACTCTAAAAATAGAGCCCATAGATGACTGAACTACCTTAGGATTATACTTATCTACGGTATTTATTGAACACACAATAGAGCTAACACCAAACCAATCACTCACCCTAATGATAGTCCCTAAATTACCAGGATCACTAATATTATCTAACACTAAAACAAGGCCATGATCAAAACATCTTAAATTATTCTTCATCTTAACAACAGCTAGCACATCATTAGGAGATTTTAAATTACTAATCCTTGCTAATTCGGCACTAGTAACTTGTATAGCATTACTGTTTGGATTCTCATGTATCCAATCATGAGTAGCATACAAAGAATCTATCTTATAATTAGAAGACAATAACTCAGCAACATTTTTTCTCCCTTCAACAACAAATAATTGATGTTGATATCTACACTTCTTTAGCACTAGACTTCTTATTAATTTAATCTGATTTTTTGCGATCACAAGATTATTTCTTTTAAAGCAATCAATAATATTAATTTATATACAAATATATATGCTAATTCACTACAATCTTGTAATTTTGTTACTCAAATATAAAAAATATGTCAAAATTTGAATCAGGAGTCCTTACAGGGGAAAGTATACAACAAGTTTTCTTAGATGCAAAAAAGCATAAATATGCGTTACCTGCCGTCAATGTCACCAACACAAGTACTGTAAACGCTGTTCTAGAAACAGCTGCCGAACTAAACTCACCTGCAATTATACAGTTTTCTAATGGAGGCTGTCTATTTTTTGCTGGAAAAGGCCTTTCAAACGATAATCATGTAGCTGCAATTGCTGGCGGAATATCTGGGGCCATGCACGTACATCACATGGCAGAACTATATGGTGTAAGCGTTATATTACATACTGACCATGCCGCAAGAAATCTCCTACCATGGATTGATGGTCTCATAGAAGCAGGAGAAGAGTTTTTTGCTAAAAATGGAAAACCGTTATATTCATCTCATATGATTGATCTATCAGAAGAACCTATTGAAGACAATATAGAAACCTGCAAGAAATATCTAAAACGAATGAGTGCAATCGGGATGACTTTAGAGATTGAATTAGGAATAACTGGAGGTGAAGAAGACGGAGTAGACAACACAGAGGTAGATGTCTCAAGATTATATACTCAACCAGAAGAAGTCGCTTATGCATATGAAGAACTTATGAAGATCAGCGATCGATTCACAATTGCTGCAGCTTTTGGCAATGTTCATGGAGTTTATAAACCAGGAAATGTGGTGCTAAAACCAAAGATTCTTCATAATTCTCAGAAATATATTGAAAAAAAATTTTCGACAAAAAAACAGCCTATAAACTTTGTGTTTCATGGCGGATCTGGATCCAGTAAAAGTGAAATCACCGAGGCGATTAGCTATGGAGCTATTAAGATGAACCTTGATACCGATTTACAATGGGGATTTACAATAGGTACAAGAAACTATTTTATAAAATATAATGATTATGTACAATCCCAAATTGGAAATCCTGAAGACAAAGAACAACCTAACAAGAAATATTATGATCCAAGAAAATGGATTAGAGAGGGAGAAATTACCTTCAAAAATAGACTAACGAAGTCTTTCAAAGATCTAAATAATATAAATAGAAACAAATAATTATGGGTTGGTTTAAAAGAATCAAGAATGGGATCACCACATCAACTCATGAGAAGAAGGAAACTCCTGATGGATTATGGAGTAAATGCCCCAAATGCAAAATAATAGTTACAACAGAAGAACATAAAGAACAGCTATACGTATGTCACAACTGCAATCACCATAGCCGTATAGGATCAAAGGAATATTTCGAAATATTATTTGATAATAATAAATTTATTGAACTAGACAAGAAAATGTCTTCTTTAGATCCTCTAAAATTTATCGATAAGAAAAAATATTCCGAAAGAATAGATTCTATGCAAAAGAATACAGAGCTAAAAGATGCTATACGAACTGCATATGGTATGATGGAAGATCAATATCTCGTTATTGCATGTATGGATTTCTCATTTATTGGAGGATCTATAGGTTCTGTTGTAGGAGAAAAAATCGCCAAAGCTATTGACTATGCCCTCAAAAGGAAGTGTCCAATGCTTATTATCTCAAAATCTGGAGGAGCTAGAATGATGGAGGCAGGAATATCTCTAATGCAACTGGCAAAAACATCTGCAAAGATCGCGCAATTAGGAAAAGAAAGAATACCATATATTTCCTTATGTACAGATCCAACATTTGGTGGAGCTACCGCATCTTTCTCAATGTTAGGAGATATAAATATCGCAGAACCAAATGCTCTTATTGGATTTGCGGGGCCTAAAGTAGTAAAAGAAACCATCGGAAAAGATCTCCCTATTGGATTCCAAACAGCTGAGTTCTTATTAGAAAAAGGCTTTATTGATATGATTATTAGTAGAAAAGATCTAAAAGAAAAGATTGCTAACCTACTAAAAATCATAAAAAAATAAATTATCTATAAAACCTAGGCTTTATTAAATAACTTTATTAATTTTGCACACCAAAATCTTAAACTAGAGTAAAGATCTATCATGAGTCTATCAACACAAGAAAAAGAAAAGATATTTAAGAAATTTGGGGAAAACACCAAAGATACAGGATCTGTTTTCTCCCAAGTGGCATTATTTACAACAAAAATTAATGATCTAACTAAACACTTAAAGTCTAACCGTAAAGACTACGGAACCCAAAGATCATTACAATTAATGGTTGGCAAAAGAAGGAAACTACTAGCCTACATAAAAAACAAAGATGTTATTAAGTATAGAAAGTTAGTACAAGACCTAGGTCTTAGAAGATAAAGCAAAAAAAAAGAAACAAAAAAAGGCAATAAGTTTTATTGCCTTTTTTAATTTATAAACAAAGAAAACAAAATGATA
>CEUA01060401.1_pt1 | contig 18817 bp, 14 predicted proteins | sample 361541 | NCBI WGS metagenome assembly CEUA01 (sample SAMEA2623079, study PRJEB7988) | marine metagenome | isolation source: saline water (ENVO:00002010), including
CATCCGAAGATGGTGGAGTGGATTGCATCGAATCCTGATGTCCAAGGCAGGGCTTTGGTTGTTGGTTGCGGACTAGGGGATGATGCGGAGTGGCTATCTTCGGTTGGATTCAATGTCACTGCCTTTGACATATCTCGCTCCTCCATTGAATGGTGTCGTGAGAGGTTTCCAGATTCGTCTGTGGAGTATCGTGTTGCCGATTTACTGGCTCCGCCCTCGGAGTGGAAGGGACGTTTCGATATCGTAATAGAAATTCACATTTTACAGGCGATACCGGAAAACATCCGTGATCAGGGCGCGGATAATCTGCCCACGCTCCTGAGTCCGGACGGGTATCTTCTCTGCATAGGGCGCCTAATTGGGAGTCTCTTACCAGACGAGCCGCCGCCCCCTTGGCCGCTCTCCAGAACGTGGTTGGAAGGTCGCTTCGATTGTCTGAGGCCCGTTGGTTTCACCCGTTTTGTGGATGATGATTCTCCGATGATAGAGCGTTATGTGGCCTCATGGGGCCGATGACCATACAGAACCCAATTGTGAAATCATATGACGTTGGGTTGGTGTCATGGCTAGTGGGGTGCTGCGATGGGCCAAGATCCTGTCTGGGTGCTCTTTCCTGCTGCTTCTAATTGCCATGATGTCGGCAAGCAGCGCTCTGGATGACGCCGAGCCTTATCTTGATCCAGTGCAGTTCAACGAGGTGTTTGTCGAAGCGGGTAGCAGCTCTACAGTCAACCTGTCTGATGACAGATACTATCTGGCTCTGAGGATATCAGAGGACGGTGAGGATGCGCCCGTTGACATCCGTCTTATTGATTCTGTAGGGGAGGATTGCCCGTGGGAGGCGCCCGGCGCTCTAAGCATAGACAGGCAGACATCTCCGGATAGCCCCATTTACCAAACAGTCAGATTGTACCTACCTGGTGACTCGGGTACTTACACCATACACAATGATGCCAGTGAGGGGGGAGTGTGGATAGTCGACGACTATGCCGCGCAGTCAGAAATGTTGGCTAGTTCGTCCGTCCTGCTGATGATGTTGGGGTGCTGCTTGGGAATCCCATTCGGGGTCGTTGCATTGGTACTGGCAATAGTTGGGTGGACAAAGAAGGGTGAGCCGGGTGTCGAGACCGTCGCACGGGCGCCGATAATGACTACAGAGGAGGTCTACCGTGAGTACAACAGGGCTTCTTCGAATGAAGATGGGGTTCCCGATCCTTTCATGGATAGTTCAGGACCGATCAATGAGGAGCCGGCGGAAGAACCGGTTGAGAGTGAAGAGTCGGGAGATTACTGGAAGGACTGGGACGACGGTTGACCTATTCCTTTGACCTTCCAATGAGTGATCGGACTATCGGCAGCAATACTAGCAATGCGCCCACGGCATTGAGTGGCATGACTAGCGAGTCCAGTGTGTCCCTCTGCCCCTTAGCATCCTGGCACTGCCCCTCGTCAGCACCTACAACCTGCCCTATGGTGCCGACGGTGTCGTCACAGTCCTCCGCGATCCTCTCGTCGTAGTATGAGACGACTAGCGAAGCCCCGAAGGCCGCCAAGAGGACAAGGGCCCCGAATATCACTGATGCAGTCTTCAACACGGTCCCCGCGGTTCCCATGGAACTTTCATCATACCATGTGCTATTATCCTATGCTCAAGTTGGGTTTTTAGATGGGGGTTTACTAGACAACTCCGAGTTGGTAAGTGTGGTGGGCTTCGAGGAGGCGATGTCTGTGCTCGAAAATTCCACTAGGCGGCAGATTCTGAAGTACCTCGTCAAGGAGCCTCACTACCCCCTGCAGCTATCCGAATTGCTCGATGTGAGCCAGCAGGCGGTCGTGAAACACCTGAGGGTCCTGGAGGACTCGGGTTTTGTTGAGAGTGAGAAGATCCCTTCGGAAAGAGGGGGTCCTCCTAGGAAGGTCTACACTGTGAATCAGTCGTTCTCGCTGCGCCTTGACCTGGGTCCTGATCTGTTCAGAGCAGAGCATAGGACGATGCCTCGAGGGGGTCCCTTGAGGCTATCCAACAAGCTGCCTGAGGACCTTGACGAGATAGTCGGTCAACTAGGCACGAGGCGTCGTTTGCCGATGGCAGAGGCTATTCACATTCTCGCAGAGCTAGATGCGAGCCTCGAGCGCATAGACGAGCGGAGGGATGCCGTCATCGCCCTTCACCAGCATGTGATGAGCAAGGTCACGCCAAGTGTGAACGAGGGTTTGGGGAGCTACGAGGAGCGTCATCTGGCGCATTCACTGATGACCCAGCCAAGGAGGCCTCTCGACTTGGACATTTTCGCACAGTCAATGAGAATCCAGTCGAACCACGCAGAGGAGATGATGCACTCGCTAAGGGAGCGGCTCCTCAGGGACTTCGCTTCGGAAAGCGGTAGCCTGGTGGCGGGGGGGCAGGGTACGCCCCTTCCATGGTGGATGGCTAAGTAGGCCTAGAAGCGCAGGTCATCATCGCTCATGTTGGCCATCAGGCTGCTCTTCTCGCGGTAGCGCTGTAGAGCCTCCATTCTCCTTCCATACATGACTACTCCAACTATCCCGAATAGTGAGAAGGTCGCTATCACGATTATCCCTGGAACGGAGTACTGTACGATTATCTCGACGCCTACGTCTAGGAACCCTAGGTTTGATCCCATCTTCCCGTCTTGGACTGCCATCACGTTGTTGTCCTCGTTGGTCTCGACGATGATGTTGTCGGGGTCTACGACGACCACTACGTCATGGGTTCCTGCCTCTACCATGTAGAGCAGGGTGATGGTGGGTGGGTCCTCGTCATCGATGTTCGGCATTATTGCCTCGATGACTTGCCTGTACACTATGTTCTCCTCCTTGCATCCGTCGTCCTCTATGCTCTTCTCGGTCTGGCCTGCGCACAGGACGATGTTGACGTCTGTTGCGTGGGCGTTGCCGATATTCCTCACCTGTACGTTCACAGAGAGCATGTCGCCCACGTCCCCCTTTGTCACATCTGCACGGGCTGTCAGCACCTCCAGATCGGGTGCTCTGAGCCTGAGTTCTATGACTTGCTCGTTAGTATCGCAGTTGGGGCGGTAATTGTCAGGTAGTCCGTCTCCATTCATGTCGATGGTGCACGAGTCGTCCCATATCGGAGTCTCGTCGTGGTCCCCGCCGGCTTCCTTCGAGCCGTGTGATGAGAGGACCTTGATTCCTATCTCCCTGTTGGCCAAAGCGGCCTCTGGGTGTATTTCGATAATCACCACGATGTTCAGGGTGGTGTAGGCCTCCATCATCGGAAGCGTGAGCACCTCTGCGGCTGACTTGTAGCATGGCTCGCTGGGAATTGGGTCGTTGAGGGTCTCTTGGACCCCGCACAGTATCTCTGTGGGGAACTCCGATTCGAAGTTCTCCAGCATGCCGAAGCTGATTTGCCAGTTCTCGAGCGCGTTGAGGCCCGCTTGCTCGTCCCACCCCGCTCCGTCTTGGGTGTGGTTGTGCAGGGTTGGCTGATCTGGGACGTTGCCGAAGTTCGTGACGTTCATGACGAACCTAACCGTCCTTCCGGGAGCGGTTGTCTTGATCTTGCTCTCCACCGCTGGGTCCAGTACAATCCTCATGTCATGGAATTCGACTATCTCTATCTGTAGGGTCACTATGTCCCTTATTCTGGTGCCCTCGTACGACTCCTCGCTCAGCACCTGGAGAACCATGGTGTACTGCCCTGCGAGGGTCTTCTCGGGAACGTTTACCACTATTGGGACCGTTTGTGACTCGTCCCTGTCCAATTCCTCGAATAGTATCCTGGGGATGTAGATGTCCCACACGTGGGAGGCGCCGAATGAGTCTGTGATCGACTGTATTGTTATGTCGTACCTATCTGGCCCGTTGCCTATGTTTTCGATTGTGGTAGGCATCTCGTACTCTTGCCCTGGGTGGAGAGACATTATCGTCTCTGGCACGGAAGAATCCAGGTCGTAAACCTGCTCCACGTTGGTGACTAGGACCACAGTGTCCCTAACTTGGGGTGCCCCGTCCAAATGTGCTCTGACGGTAACGGACTCTCCCAGGCCTGCTGTGGCATTGTAGGGGGCGCACATCAGTGCGGTGACCGTGAAGGGGGTGCCTACAACGGCCCAGTACCTCGGTGCGTTATCGGCTATCCCATTTCCTCCCGGAGCATTCTCAAAGTCGAGATCTACGACCCAGTTGTCGTATCTCCAAGTGGACTCGGAAATGTCAGAGGGCCTCTCGTCCGGACCTCCAGGGGTCGTGAACACGAGGTGCCCGGGGGTGAAGTGCTTGGTGACCTCTATGTCGAATGATGAGCACTCCCCTGGTAGAACCTGCTGGGTGGTGTCGCCTAGGTTGAATACGATGTTGCCAGTGGTCTTTACAGAGACGTTTATCCAAAGTTCGAGCACGTCAAAGGTCCCCCTGTCAATAGACAGCACTGGCTCTCCAGTGGACCATCCCTTGAGGTATATGACGAAAGTTCCTGGCTCCTGCGAAGTTGGGACGCTCACCTGTAAGTTCCTTGTCACGGATTGGCCCGGATCCAAGGATAGTGACGTAGGGAAGCTGATTCCCCAACCAAACGGCAGCGCCCATTCTGTTTGTCCTTCCAGAGTGGCTGGATCGTAGAATGCGAATGTGTCATACACGTTGCCTGTATTCGTAACTGATATCGAGAAGACCGCGTTCTGCCCCTGCTCGACATCGGCTTGGTAGTGACTCGTGTCGAGCTCTATGCCATGAACCACGTCCATCAAAGTCAGAGTTATCTGCTCGTCTCTGATTGCTGGATCCTTGTTGGACAGTGCTGAGATGATGATTGTGGCTAACTCGTCCTCATTGGCCTGGTAAATCGTGGGTGCTCGGACTCTCATGTATATCGGAACCATCTCCCCTCCCTTCAGGAAAACAGGGGTCGATGGGAATATTGGGGTGTGGTTGGTGGAGAAGAACAACGTTGCGCTCCAGTTGTTCGGAACCCCCTCCATAGAAACGAAGAACGTGTCAGAAACTAGTTCCACGGGCCCGGGCGTTGGGTTGGAGACGCTCATGTTGAACATTGTCTGTCCGCTTGGCTCTATGGTGTGGTAGTAAGTCTCGGTCTCACCAAGGGCGACCTCGACCAGCCCCGTCAGTATGTGGACGTAACAAAGGGTGTATCTGCCACCATTGTTGACATCCTCACACTTGAAGTTGTCAGACCAGGCGACGTGAGCACCGCTTCCAAGGTCGTTGGCGAATGCTGGAGGCTGCCCTAGATCGGGAGTCGCTGGGGAGTTAGGTCCAAGCTTATCGGATTCCCACTCTGTGATTGGTATCCTCTCCCATGGATCCAGCACTGAGGATGCGATGGAGTTCATCGGGAATCCATTTGGATGGGAGTCGCGTGTGTGATTGAGTCTGGCATACATCACCGTCTCTCCTTGGGACTCGTTTCCGTTGTCGAGCCATGTTAGATGGACGTTGTCAAAGGAGTCAGTGAGGATGGCGGGCATGTGGGAGTTTGCTCCGAATGGCCTTTGTGTGGTTATTCCTTCAGGCCCCTCGACGGTGGAAATTGCCGCATCTGCTATCTGCTTGATCCCATAGGCTGGGAGTCCCTCTGGTACCCCGTCCCATTCCTGGGCCCCCCTGAGCCTTAGTCTGGTGTAGTACACCTCGTAGTTTACGTCTATGTCGAACCCATATGCTCGACCATCCATCCAAGATACGTGCGTGTTCCCAGAGGTGTCTACCGCTATTGCGGGGTGGAGGCTGAATGCGTCGTTCAATGTCACCCTCGTGTCATTCACTACGACTAGGTGGCCGTAACCCTGGTAGTCCAATGATGGCCCTATGTCCTGGATGTACCTGTCCGCGGTGTTGTCGACCTCTGTTCCTGAGTCTCCCTTCGTCCAACCGGGCCATGGGTTCTCGAGGAGCGCTCTTGGATCCAGTACGGACATGAATATCTCTCTGGAATTGTTCGTTGCTAGATATACCAAAGCCTCGACCATGAGCTGGAGTTCTGCAGAGTTGCTGGAGGAGGTTGGGAAGCTGTACATCTGGCCTCCTGCATGGGTCAGCCTAGTTGTGGAACCAGGGCAAGACCTGGCGTTTAGGCTAACGAATCCGTTGGGGCATGCAGCTAGATCCATCATGTGCGACCCGACGTCCGATGATGCCGAGCCGAAGCCGGCGGCGACAAGTGGGACTGGAATGACGCCAGCGCGTACGCAAGAGTCGTGTGCCTCGTTGATGCTCTGAGTATCATCTGCCTGCTGTGCGGGGTCTCCTCCGTATGGGCCCTCATCAGAGATCGGGATGACTATCTTAGTTGCGTTGGGGTTCCACTTGTGGTCCAATGTGGTGGGAGGGTTTCCTGGAACGTTTCCTGCATTGTCATACCAAGAAAGGCACGCCCATGTTGATGCTGGGCCCCAGAACTCGCTGTAGTACCCTCCATCCTGAGGCAGGTTAACGGCCCCGTTGTTGTAAACAACCTCGGTCAGGTACCTGATGCCGCCTGAGTCGTCACCGGGGGTGTTTCCAAGGGGGGTTGTCCTGGGCCCCTGGCTACCAGAGCCTCCTGTTTGGTAGGCGTTGGCGCAGTTGCCGCTCTGAGAAGCACTGGGCCAGTTGCCGCTAAGCGCGTATAGTGTCTCGTAGACAGTCATGTTAGCCCTTACGAGCATTGGCTTGAGGCCTTCGAAGTATCCTCCGCTGACGAAGTAGCCCCCGTAGAACACGGCACACATGTCAGCCCATTCGGCATTCATCGAACCCGAGGTGTCAATCGGGGCAACCATCTCCACCTTTCCGCCTCTCGTGTCATCCCACACGACTTGGACGAAGTCGTCTGCATCGACAGCAACGTCTGGATGGCCCTTGTGCCCTATGATGGGAGTCAGGAGTGTTTCATCGATAGCGACTATCACCGTTCGGGCGATTAGGTCAATCTCCAACATCTTGTAGTAAATCTGTGGTTGCTGGTAGTACATGTCAAGAGGCTCATAGGAGTCTTGCCAAACTATGTGGGCATCATTCTCAGAGTCAATGTCGATGGCTGGCCAATCCCTGTTCTGCTGATGCTTCGACACTTCGTAGTCCCCGATAATAGATATTGCTGCATCGGTGGTCGAATCTCCGCTTTGATCGTCTAGTGATGGATCTAGGAGGGTGTACATGATCGCCCACTGGCCTTGTTTGTCGGTCCAAGTGACGTGCACCATGTCAGCATGGTCTACCCTTATGTCGGGATGCCATGCCCTGTGAGCCCCCGGATCAGAGATTTGCGTGTCATCTATCAGGACCTCTCCCCTTGCATCGAGCATCTTGTAGTAGAGGTGCTGGGTGTTCCTGCTCCAGATGAAGTGGGTATTGCCCTGTGAGTCTGCATCCACTGAGACCATCCTGTCGTTGTATGTTCCACCAGGGGTTATCTCGATCGCGTCAGTCAGTACAATCTCGCTTGCCGTAACCGCGGGAGTGCCCAGACCGGCGAACGTGCTCAAGACCATCAGTAGTACCATTGTTATGCTGCTTCTCGACTTTGCTCTGTCCATATCTTGCTCACCAGACCGTTCTGTAACGGTATCGTTGGTCTTTTCTCAATACTTAACCCCGACGGCCAGCGGTCACTTCTGGGAGAGTATGTGAATAAGGGGAATAATGGCGCTTCAGGCCCAATCTGCAGGATCGAAGTCTCTCCCGAACCCGCCTGTCTCGTCGATGTCGACCGGTCGTGGCTTGGAAGCGGTTTTTTTGCTTCTTGGTCCGTTTCTGGATTTCTTCTTCGCCCAATCGTCAACCGGGCCGGGCTTGCCCGAACCCGTTCCGAAATGATGTTTTATTCTGTGGATGAGGGAAAGCTTGGACAGCCAGACTCTTCGCATTGTGTGCATGAATTCATTCTGGGACAGTCCGTCTAGCCAGATTGGCCTAGAGAGATTGAATGCCTGGAGGGGGCCAGTGATGCCCTCTGCCTTACCCCCGACGTGGAGCACCCAGTCTAGGTCCGCCCTAGTTAGGTCTAGTCTGGTCTCGTGGAGCCAGTCCTTCCACTGCTGTGGTTCGTTGTTTGAGAGGTCTGCCATCTCATTCTGCTGCCCCTCGTCTACTCTCGTTACCGAGTATATCAGAACGAGGTCTCTATTCTTTGGAATTACGATATTGAATAGATGGCCCCTCTTGGTTGGCGGGTATCTGACATGGAGGTGAATTGAGGCCTGTTGGTCCTCGACGTCCCTAGCTTCCATCATCTCGCTCTGGAGCCATTCCCTGATTGAGGAGGCTGCCTCTCCCCTGTCCATGGCCCTCTGGGGCAGTAGGCCCTATTTGAGAACGACGAGTGCGGGTTCTATTTCCCCGATGAGCGCCTCTAGCCGCTTGCCACTCTCGGAGTTGGCCAGTTTGGAGCGTTTTAGGGAGGTTCTGAAATCGACCCACAAATCATACCCAGTTAGGAATATGAAATTTGAAATCAGTATGACTAGGAAGGCAACCGCGAACTCGACTAGTGGGTTCGCCAATGAAAATATGAAGGTGAAAATCAAAGATGCAATGGGCCAGAAAAGCAAGGGGGAGAGCACTGCTCCGATCATGTGATGGGTGGTCCTAGCATCTATGCCTTCGTCCGAATGGTCTCCTTGGTACCATCCAGCCAATGATTGAATCCCTGAAGAAACCACGACTATGGGTGCTGTCATTAGCATGAGGAGCAGTCCCCCAAGGCCGCTTGCAAACGCCTTCTTCCTGATTATTTTCCCAGAGTGGTCTAGAGACGTGGCGTCCAATTCCCTTGAGTGTAGTAATTCAGCGGCCTGCTTCGCATTTTCTAGAACTGGTCCGGGGGGGTTTGATTCGCCCACCTCCCTCGCGGCCAATACCTCATGCTTGAGGGAGGGGAGTTCTCTGTCCTCCTTTTTCGCGGAGAGGTGCCCTAGTAGGTGCCATGCCCTATACGTCTCCCAATCGGGGGAGTTTGGTGTGATTGACGAGAGCTTCTCGAATAATTCGTCGCGTAGTGGAATGACTTGGTCGGCCGGTGGCTCTGTCCACTCGCCTTCGGCTAGTTTGGCGTTGTGGAGGGGGTCTTCGACCAGGGGAATTTCGATTGGCTCTCCGAATTCGATATATGCCTCCGTTCGAAACCAATGATGGCACCTGTAATGGAGGCCGACCGGTTGAATTACCGGGAGGGGGAGGTCCTTCGCATGGGCTATGCTTGCTGCGTTGAGCGTGAATCTGAGAGTTCCTGTCCTGAGTGCGTGAAGTTTGGAATCTTGGTGTGACTTGCCCTCGGGCATCACGACTGCCGGATGCCCAGAGGCGATGCAGTTCGCCATCGTGAGCATGCTTCTCTGGTTTATTCTGGCTGCAAATTCGGGGTCGCTGACACCCCCCTTTAGCTCAGCCCTCCTAATTACTGGCTGGGATCCCATTCTCCTCGTCATCCAGCCGATTACAGGCATCGTCATAATGTCGTGCCTGCCTATGCTGACGAAAGGCCTGCCCTGTGATTTTACTATGGCCAAAGGGTCCACGAGGCCGTTGATGTGAATCGACGCAAATACAGAGCCTCCCCCTGATTTCGGGGTTTCATCAAACTGCGTCTTTCTGAAAATTATCGCCCATGCGATATCGATTGCAAATAGCAATACGGCCCAGAATGACTTGCTCCCAGGGTGTCTTCCACTATGATCCCAAGGGACCCTCTCGAGTTTTTTCGGATTGATTTTCATTGCTCCGCTTGACAGGGCCGGGTCGAGGTCCGGCGCGTCTTGGACATCTCTCACGCGCAAGGCAGACAGGGTCAAGGTTGAGAAAGCACCGATTCTAATCCATCGCTTCTGAAATGCTTTCTGCGAGTTTCGAGGCGTCCGTGCTGTCTATTTCCCCATATTCCCAAAGGAATGAGTGGGTGGATTCTGGGTATCTGGGAATAATGTGGAAATGGACGTGGGGTACCGACATTCCTGCCTCGCGGCCGTTGTTCTGGACCAGGTTGTATGCCCTTGCACCGGTAACGGCCATGACTGCTCTGCAGATGGGAGGGAGTGCCCTGCCGAGGGCTTCAGCGTAGGTCGGACTGAGTTGATCTATTGACGGGGCAGGCTCCTTGGGAACTACTAGTGAGTGCCCCCGTGTGAGTGGCTGTATGTCCAAGAAGGCGATTACGTGTTCGTCCTCGTATAGTTTGTAGCATGGCAATTCTCCTTCGATGATTCTGGTGAAGATGGTTTTTTCATTGACCATCCCCATCACCTACGAATCCACGATGGTTTTTGCTATCGTCAGGAGTCCATCCAGATGGAGGGCGGTTACGAGTTCAGTGTTCATCGACCTAGAGGGGTCAGTGACTCTGATTCCTGAGTTTCGGATCTCGTTGATGCCTGCCATGGCCATGGCCAGAGAGGCCTCTTCCCCGCTTCCATCGACGTTTGACATTACGGAGGAGAGCGCTCTAGATACTTGTCCTACGGGACTGCCATCGCCTCCGAACATCGAGTCTATCTTGCCTATTGCGTCTTCTTTCGCTGAAGAAACTGCATCCTGGCCTCCGTATGAAGCGGTGGTGGCCCATGCAGCGGCATGGGATCCGGCAGACGCTCCTGTGACTAGGTCTTCGAGGAGGATGTTGCCTGGAAGGTTTCTGGATCCGTGCATGCCTGTGTGACATGATCTTCCAGCCGCATAGAGGCCTGTGTGCCACATCTTCCCCCCATCGAAGACCGCTCTTCCATTTTCATCCACTGGAACTCCTCCGATTGTTGCGGGAATGCTGGGGGACAGAGGTAGGACTTGCGATGAAATATCTAGGCCGGTTCTGTCCCTGACTCTATGGGAGGTTTGGGTAAACCACTCCGAGGCCTCGTTTTCCATGGTTCTCAGATCGAGTACGCATTTCTCTCCGGACAGCGCTGTTTCTGTATCCACATCTTCGCCCGTCTCCCTCCTTATCCTGCCTCCTGAGCCGAGGACCTCCATTGGAATGGAAAGATCGGTGCCACTTACTGTCAATGCATGCATAGGAACGTTTCCCATCCCCGAGAGTGATACACCCGAAGCCGCAGAAATCGCTACCCCTGTGCCTGGGCCGTTTGCTGGGTTGGACCAAAGTCCCTGATATCCGTCTGTGGCCAATATTACGGCTTTGGATTGCAACCCAATGACCTCTCCGGACTCGATATCCAGGGCCACGACCCCCCTTGCCTGACCGTTGTCCATTACGAGGGATATGGGGAGCATGTCTGATCTTCTCGTGATTCCTCTCTTGATTGCCTGTTCCTCCAAGACCCTGGTGACGTTCCTCATAGTGCTGTCTCCGCAGCCCGCCAATCTAGACACGGTGTGGCCGTCGACATGAGATAGGTGGGGGAGCCCGCTGTCATCCCTTCGGAGGACTAGTCCCCACCTCTCTAGTTCCGCCAGGGTTCCGACGGCCTTGTCACATATCCTAGCCGCAGAGGACTTGTCAGTCGTGTCACCGCCTGCAGAAATGGTGTCTTCTATGTGAGAAGAAGGGGTTGTTTCGTTTAACGAGGCAGCTATTCCTGAAAGTGGAGCAGCACCTGATCCAGATGCTATGGAGCCTCCATCTATGATTAACGGGCTCGCCCCAGCGTCTGCTGCAGAAATCGCTGCTCGGAGGGCTGCGGGGCCTCTACCAAGTACAATGACGCCCCATGACTCCATAGTTACCGGAGTTGTCGAGGCGGGGACGTGCCAAGAACGTGACGCTTGAGACCCTAGAACGATGCTGCTCACTCGCCGATTGGAATTGCTATTCTTCTTACTGCCTCGGCGGCATCGGTCATCCTAGCAGCGGCACTCTCTGGATTGACGCCCGAGGAGAGTGTTGTCTGTACAATGATGGATGAGAGGGTCTCTCCAGATTCCCCCTTGAGCGTGACCTGAACGGGATGAGGTCCGTATTGCGAGTCCGACCAAGCCAATCCTATCCAAAGCACGACCGAACTGTCCAATAGCCGGCCGAGCGAGGACACCCCATCGGGTCCTTGCTCTGATTGTGTTCTTGAAGATGGGGCCTTTATTCTGAGGCTTTGATACGCCGGCTCGCCTTGGGCGGCCAGGATATCAAGTTCCACTGTCGAGTCCCTTCCGGTGTGATTGTGTAGCATGACGAAAAGGTCGCCCTGCCCCTCCGAACACCGAGGAGGGAGGTCTAGGTCTAACCTCCACGGCTCCGCTGTTGTCGTTCTTTCGGCAGCGAGGGACTCCTGCAATCTATCTATCAGGCGGAACATTCCGGGCGCCCATGCTCTCGTATGGGCTAGAAGTGCCCTGAGCGAAGAGATGTTGAATTTTGATTCTGAATCAAAGAGTGAGTCGGTTGCTGCTACCTTGAATACAGACCTGACCTCTGACTGCAGTCCTTCTCGATCAATGATCCCTCTGTGCTCCAAGTGAATCGCCTGGAGAACGTGTTCAACTGCAGAAATGGGGGTCTGGGAAGTTCTGACTCTAACTTCCAACGAGTCCAGCCACTCGTCCCACTCGCCTGCTGTCTGTGGATCAAGATGTGCTTTTAGGAGATCCGTGAGAACTGAATCTAGAGTGCTATCATGGAGTGTGGGTGCGTGTAAGGAAAGTAGAGTGAAGTCATTGGAGCGCATTGGCACGGAGCCTTCCAGTATCAATGAGTTCAGGACGCAGACTGCACCGCAGAAAACCGCTGCTGCGAGTAGCGATGGCGTTAGGACCTCTCCTGGATTGAAGCTCCAAATGGCATTCAGAGAGAATGCAGCAAGCATTGCTGAAATGAGTCTGATTCGCTCTCTTACAACCCTGTCTCTGAGTGTATTCAGTATTCTCTCCGACCCAGGGTAAGACCCCTTGGAAGCGTGACCAAAAACACGGAGGGTGAGCCTGTCTCTAGCGACCATTGACGAGTACCACGAAGCCATGTTTGTCGGGAGGTAGAGTATGGAGAGGAGAACAAAGCTGGTTATTGAGAGCTCGATCGAAGAATATCTCCATCCCACGAGGAGGCTCGCTGAAGAAATGGTGGCTATTGCGGACAACATCATCCTGATGCTTGGAGTCGGCCAAACGGTCGATGCCCAAATCCAAAATCGCCTGGCAGCGTCCCTTCTTGCGATAACGCGCGATAGTGCCCTGTCATTTGCCGGCACAAAACCGCTGCCTTCGCCATAGGGAGTGGGTAGGGGGTTTCCGTCATCCACGGCTGTTCGGAGGTGTTTTGGTGCTTGATGGCATCGGATGGCGGGAGTCGGAATATCGGGTTTGTCAACGCTAGGCTTCTTGGGGAGGAGGCTTTGCGGGAGACGGGCGTGTAGCATAGCCTGGATAATGCACTGGCCTCCTAAGCCAGGGACCGCGGGTTCGAATCCTGCCGCGCCCGCCACTAACTAAATGCCAGACCATGTCGCTCTCCTGCGGATGACACACGGTGTAGGAACCTCTCCAGGGGGACTCTCGGTTGCATCGATCTTCTCAGACTTGTATCGCATTCGGCGAGGGCAGACAAAAGCTCCTCGCGGAGTTTGTCGGAAATTGACAGCCTTCTTCCAGTCAGAACGTCATGCAGCTGTGAAACTACGTCTTCGGCGTCAAGTCCGTGGTGATTCATCAGGCTGTCGACTTCGGCGATGGCCCCTGCTAGGACTCTCTTTTTACGCCCCCCTGAGTTTTCCCACCTCCATTCGACAACTCTCCCTCTCAATGCCAACTCCATCACATGCCTGCCTGCTTGGAGTGTGGTTGATTGAACCAGTCTGTGGACAGCGGCCCTATCGCTCTCTAGTCCCCTTAGTCGAAGCATCTCTAATGTGAAAATTGCTTTCCTCAGGTTTCCATCGGATATGTAAGAAATATCCTCCAATACTCCCTCGTCCGGCTCAAATCCCTCTTTGGCGGATATTTCCTTCATCGCATCTAGTACCTGTTCTCTACTGGTTCCAGGAATCCTGATCATGCGGCTTCTTGACCTCAGGGCGTCGATTATCCTAGATGGGGCCCTTGCTACGAGTATGAATCTGGAGGCGTTTCCAACTGTTTCGAGCATCCTCCTGAGGTACGCCTGCCTTATTGATCCCAGATGATCCGCGTCTTCTAGGACTATCAATCTGCTAACTGGGAGCGTCCCTTCAGGGAGTTGGGCTTCTTCTCCTGCAGGCGGGGGGTCGTCGACGCTCGATACCATTCCCCTGTCAAAGGCGTCGAGGCTGAGGCGTCCTGCTAGGGTATCAACCGACCCCCCGGGTCGGAGGAAGTTTTCGAACGTGGCCATAGCACCTGCCTGGCGTGCGAGGTCTCTGCATTGCAATACGTGTGTGGTGGACTTCCATCCTGGGCCTAGTACCTGCCTTGCTACGAGTTTCCAGGAGGCGGTCTTGCCAACGCCGGCAGGTCCCGTGATTAGCAGGTGAGGGGGTTCCGCGCTAATGCTCGACGATAGGAGCGCTTCGCGTGCGGCACTTGGCACAGCTAGATCTTCAAAGGTCCTAGGAGCATGATGCTCTAGCCAGCCCGCCACGGGTTAGCGTCGGGGCGGCGGGACTTGAACTCCGCGCCTCAAATTGCCTTCAGAGTCTTGTGTGGCCTTCCTTGGCTTCGGGGTTTTGCGAATACCCGATATCCACACTTGTGGCAGGACTTGCCTGTGGAGCCAGCCTCAATCCATGTTAGATGGCCACATCGTAGGCACTTGTATCGAATCTCAAGGGGATCCATCGTTGATTCGCAGTGTGTGCACTTGGGTGGGTCCGTGGGTGTCCAGGGCCTCCTGTCTGTGCGGTTGCACTTCCTGCACTTGTGATTCACCGTGTGCTCTGCGTCCTTTGCCATCAGGGCGGCGACCTGCCTGCCCTTCTTCAACCTGTCCTATACCTCAGAGAGCCCTACGGGCTCGTTCACATATGTCGACGAAGTTCTGGAAAATGTGCCCTCCGAACTCAGAGTCATTGACTTCTGGGTGGAATTGGAGGCCGAACCTGTCCCCCTCCTCGTTCTGCATCGCCTGAACCAGGCAAGACTCGCTTTGAGCGGTAATAATGAAGCCCTCAGGAATTCTGGAAACCTCGTCATTGTGGCTCTCCCAGACAACTTGCGTGTCAGGGGTTCCAGCGAAGAGCGGTCCGCCCCCATCGATCAGTTCGATGGAAGCGGCGCCGAATTCCGGTGCTGGGGCCTCCCTGGCCTCGCCCCCATAGTGGCCTGCCATGAACTGGTGACCGGCACATATCCCCAGTATCGGGATTTGCATTCCGAGGTACTCCGCGCAGTTTCCAAGCTCTCCCGTGAGGCCTACCCTAGCCGCTCCTCCTGACAGTATCAGGCCGTCCACGTCCCTCATTTCCGTGAGGGGCGTGTCATTGGGGAGTATCTTCGTGTCTACACCCATATACCTGAGCATACGCCACTCACGATGAGTCCACTGGCCGCCGTTATCTATGACGTCAATGACGAGATTGGAGTCCCCCATGAGCCCTCGTTACGCAGGAGGGAGATGAATGATGCCCCCTCAAAGATTGAAAAAGAGAACCCATGTCGTAGGTCTCCAAGCCCCGATGGTGTAGTGGCCTATCATGCAGCCCTGTCGAGGCTGCGACCCGGGTTCAAATCCCGGTCGGGGCGCCACTGATTTACGGCTCTGGGGAAATCCATGCCTCGAATGAACACAGCCTTAGTGTGCTACTGTAATCCCTTTTGATCACAAGCGAGGGTTCAGTATGTCCTTCTAAGGTGGTCGGCAAAGCTTGTCGAATCGCCCTGTTCGCCTCCTCTATTGCATTTTCCTCCACTATCACCCTGCCTCTGACCAAAGATGGTGTGGCCCTATCCAATAAAGGAACCAAGGAGGGCAGGAACTCTATGGTTCGATGTGGTATATTTACCAATAGAACGTCCCACTGCCCGGCTATGGATTGGTCTTCAGGGAGTTTTAACGCATCTGCAAAACCGACTATCCTGTCGTCGTAGACGCGTGTGATCGGTGCTGGGTCCTTCGGATACTCCCTCTTGTCCCATCTACGGAGGTTGTCCAATAGCATCTCAATGGCATCGGGATTTAGGTCGGCTGCCAGCAAGCTTCCAACCAATTCTGGCTCGGTTAGCAGTGTGGACAGTGCGGGCCCCACCCCACAGAACGGATCGCAGACCCTCAGGGGGCGTCCCAGTTTCTCCCTGAGTTCTATCGCGAGTTTTCTTGTTTCCAGCCTCTCTGCCTGTAGTTTTGTTGAGAAGTAGGCCTTGGTCGGGTCACAAAGGATGTTCTTTCCCGATTCCCTGACCATTACCCTGGTTTCGATAAGGCGAGGGGGGAAGTCGGAGGTCAGGATGTCTTCGCCGTCTCTACAGCCTATTGGCTCAATATCCCGAATCCTGAGTTCTCCTTGGACCCCCCTGTCTTTCATTACCAATCGGACGTGTGGGTGAGATTGCATCTTTGCTTTCACTATGGCTTTGGTGTGCTGGCTCACAGCATCATCGATTCTCAATATCATCATGTCCCCAATGAATTCGTGGTTTGATGGCCATGCATCCCCATGCAGGGCGACTTCTGCTTCACCGAGGGCATCTGTGAGGTACTTCCACCAGTCGGTGCTGGGCCTATCATCCAGTAGTCCCTCGACGGCTACAACCTCGTAGACAGGGGTTAGCCCATCGAGCAATGGGGGCGCTCCTGGACTTATTGGAATCAATCGGTGGTGCCCCTCCTCATCAGACATGACTCTGTACCCAATAGCGAGCCACTGCTCGGCCTTCATACGCCCAAGGACGGCTTCTACCAGCCCGTTCGGTACTCTGAGGTGTCGCATCACGTTCATGACGGGCAGCGGGGCAGGACGCTTCACCATGACGGATGAGGGGACGGGGACTGGGCTCTGGCTGATTGGGCTTGGGCCGGGCGATCTAGGTATGATGGCTGCTGATGCGATAGAACGCGCCAGAGGCTGTGAATACCGATTTCTTGAGGGTTATACGGCAACCCTCCCAGAGGAAGAGGAGGCTCGTTTGGAAAGTGTGGTTGGGAGATGGGAGAGGGCCATGCGCCCCATGGTTGAAAACCCTGAAAAAATTCTTGCAAAGGCCAAGGAAACTTCTGTGGCATTATTGGTTGTGGGCGACCCCATGCAAGCCACGACTCATATTGATTTAGAGAGTCGCTGTGCTGAGCAGGGCATCAATTTTTCAATTATTCCGGGCATATCCGCTACTTCTCTAGCAATATCTGTTTCAGGTATGCAATCATATAGATTCGGCAGGCAGGTAACCCTTCCCTTTGCCTATGGAGAATATCTTCCAACATCTCCTCTCGAGTTGATTGATGCGAACTTCGTTAACAACCTACACACCTTGGTGTTGTTGGATTTGGATCCAACTGGAATGGGGGTGGAAAGCCCTCGACCAATGAGTCCCTCGCAAGCAGTGGATATATTGCAAAAAATGTTTGAAAAAATGGTAGAAGAAGAGGGGGTTGTTCGTGAAAGTATGTCAGACCCAATTGGAAGTTGGGATGGGATATTGCTGAGTGATCTCGGTACTCGTGAGCAGCGAGTTGTTTCCGGTAAATTGGAATATCTGTCTAGTGTAACTGGTGGACGGATTCATTGCCTCATTCTTCCTGCTTTATTCACTGGGATGGAAAGAGAGGCCTATGAACGCCGGAGACCGCATAGGTGATGGGTCAGGTTATGTTCGGAAGGTAAGAGGGGGACTTGAAAATGGCAAAGCCACCAGCAGAAGTAAGGTTCCCTGGAGACAGGAACCGAAGGAAGAAAGTCAGAGTCAGGGGAATAAAGCAAGCATCCAAGGAAATTCAGAAGAGGTTGGAGAGTAACCTGGAAGGCCTGATGGATGACCCAGAGGCGTTCGTTCCAGAAATTACAGGCGAGTTGGGTAAGGTTTCCTTCTTTGGGTCGAAGGACAGGCTCGCAATGACTCTCAAAGAGATCGAGGTTGTGGCGGCGAAGCGTAATGATCCACGGTGGCTAAGAAAAAGAATGGTGAAGAAGGGCGGGGACGAAGTGTGCAAGTCCCTAGCAGGCAGCCTCCTAGCTGCGAGCGAGGAAGATTTGTCTACAGTCTCAGTATTCAAGCACCCGTTATATGGAACTGCAAGCTACCTCAGGAGAGGAAACGGCAAACAGAGCCATCAGGCGGGGATTCAGAACTTCACTCATCCCAAATTGAGGTTGCTTGTGTGGGATGGCCATGCGAAATCAGGACAGTACTTCTTCTCATGGGATGGTGGTTTTGTCTGCACTTGCTTAGAAGCCGAGGCGCCTCCGGAATGGATCAACTGGGTACTGGATAAGTCATCTGTGGATTTGACGGGCAGTGATGTGAGGTGGACGGTCGGACTAAGTGAAGATGTTGTCTCAGAGGGCCAAAACACAGAGAGTGGCTGGCTTCGTTTGGCGTTCCAAGATGGAACCACCGTTGGCGTCTCGACATCTTCCCTAGCGAAAACTGAGGTCCCATTGGCACAGAGCATCGCCATTTCGATGATGCCCCCGAACAAGCTGGGTGCTGTTTGTGATGCCAGTTGGATGTGGAGGCCGGATGGGTGGCCCGAGGATCGCCCCCTCCCTGACGAAGGCGAAGAGCGTCTGGGAGAGGCCCTGGATGCCTGGTTGAAGATGTCCTTGGAGGACGCTGCCCTTTCGAGAGCATGCAGAACCAGTATCCTCAATTCAATCTCTGATGGTTATGTTGTGGGGAACAGCTGGTTTGCAGCGGACGATAGGGATGGGTTCCTTGAGCACATGGGTGGGACCGATGAGGAGAAGGGTGCCCTCTCCTGTATTCTCGACTCCCTGGAGGGAGGGATTCACGTGAGGACAGATGGGCTGGCCCTGGACATCGAGGA
>CEUA01144207.1_pt1 | contig 18757 bp, 17 predicted proteins | sample 361541 | NCBI WGS metagenome assembly CEUA01 (sample SAMEA2623079, study PRJEB7988) | marine metagenome | isolation source: saline water (ENVO:00002010), including
TATAGGTTGGCAACAAACATTCATAATAAGTGGAGTAGTAGGAACAGCAATAATGGTTATAGCCTTAGGATTTTGGAAAAATACTCCTGAAGAAAAAGGGGTGTTGCCCTATGGTATAGATTCATTGGCTGAGGAAGAAAAAAAAGATACTTATAAAGAAAACAGTCAAATAAACCTACAGAAAATTGTTTATGGTACAAATGCTTTTTGGAGTCTAATGAATATTCATTTTTTGGGATGTGTCGGTCATGCCGTAATACTTATTGGTTTAGTACCTTTAATGATATCTAAAGGAATTGGATATACAGACTCTGTATTATGTCTAACTATAATCATGGTTGTATCTATTAGTACAAGGTTTGTAACACCTATTTTGGGCGATTCGATAAACCCAAAAACAATTATGTTTCTTTCTTTTTTGGGTCAAGGTTTATTTGTAATACCTTGGGCATTTACGTCTGATAAATGGATGTTCTATTTAGTTGGGATTTTATGGGCTATACCTTACGGTGGAGAAGGAACTTTATTTCCTATAATGAATAGGAAGTACTATGGTTTTTTTAGAATGGATACAACTTACGGTTGGCAAATACTAGCTGCAAGTTTTGGAATGGCTCTAGGAGGGTTTATCCCTGGATTAGTTTTCGATGTAACTGGAGGATATGTATATGCAATTTGGATTTCCGCATTTTTCTCATGTCTTGGTGCTTTTGTTATATTAACTCTAGAGACTACAAAGAAGGTCATAAGACCTTCATTTGATAATCTCTAAAAGGCATACCGGGGACGGGACACTAATCATTTGTCCAGTGTAGTCTAAATGTCCATTTTCTTGATTGATATAAAAACTAAAAATATTATCAGAAGCTTCATTTGCAACTAAAAGAAACTTTCCACTATTAGAAACAGCAAAATTTCTTGGAGTCTGCCCTAACGTTGAAAAATGTTTCTCAAATTTCAATTTTCCATCTTCACAGATTGAAAACTGTGCTATAGAGTCATGTCCTCGATTTGAACCATACAAAAATCTTTTATCTTTAGAAAAGTGTATATCAGCAGTAGTTGTTTCTTTATCAAAACAATTTGGTATAGTTGAAATCTCTTGAATATTTACAAGATTATTTTTTTCATCTAAATCAAAAGCCGAAATAGTAGAGTTTAATTCATTAATTGAATAAGCAAATTTATCAGTATTATTAATAATAAAGTGCCTTGGCCCTGCTCCAGGAGTAATCTCAAAAGATTTGTCAGATTCTAATTTAAGTGTTTTTGAATTAATTGAATATTTTATGATTTTATCAATTCCAAGATCGCAAATATAAAAAGTTTCATCATCAATAAAATTTACTGAATGAGCATGAGGTTCATTTTGCCGTGAGGTATTTATACTAGATCCCTTATGTGAAACTGATTGCAAAAAGTTAATCTTACCATCAGTAATTTTATATGTAGAAAAATCACCAGAACTGTAGTTGACAGCAACTAAAAAATTATTTTTTGAATTTATGGCTAAATGACAAGGATTATCACCATATGTTAATTCTTGATTAATTTTTTGTATCTTATTTTCATTAATTTTGTAAGATGCGATCAAACCAGGATTTGGAGATCCAGATTCGCCTACTGAGTATAAAAATCCATTACCTTGTGCCAAAAAAGATGGATTTAAAGGGCTTTCATCTTTATATGAATCAATTAGTTTAAACTTACAATTTGACTCATCAAATTCAATTAGATAAATTCCCTTGCTATTTCTTTTTGAATATGTACCAACAAACCAATTCATTTTTTTATAATTCAAATATGCTGTTATAGTTTAACTTAATATCAAGTTAATGGTCGGGGTGACAGGATTTGAACCTGTGACCCCCCGCTCCCAAAGCGGGTGCGCTACCGCTGCGCCACACCCCGTAAGTTAACATTTTATACGTAAATGAGAAAGTTTAGTCTATGAAAATAACTAAAATTGAAGCAGTATACCCTTCATATAAAGAAAGTTTGAGAACCTGGAGGCCAAATTTATGGCAAATTATTATAAAAATACATACTGACAAAAAAGGTGTTTATGGATATGGCACTGGTGGTGGAGGGAAATCTTCAATTGAAATATTAAATGGTCACCTAAATAAATTATTAATTAATAAAGAAATTAGAGATACAAAAGATATAATAAAAACTTTTGAAAAACTTTTTTATGAAAGTATTCCCTATGGTAGAGGAGGAGTTGCTCTAATGGCTATTTCTGCTTTAGATTTAGCTTTATGGGATGCATATAGCAAATATAGTAAAACCCCTATAAAAAACTTATTGAGTTCAAATAAAGAACATAAAAAAAATATCAATACCTATGCAACAGGTAATAATGTAGATAAATATTATGCTTTGGGTTTAAAAAACTTTAAATTAAGTATTATCTCCAATAAAAACTTTGAAAGTGAATCTAAAGAATTAATAGACTTAATTATTTCTATTAAAAATAAATATGATGTAAAAAAAATTATGATTGATTGTTACATGTCATGGGATAGAAAATATACAAAGATGATGTCTGAAAAATTACTTGATTTAGGAATAGAATGGTTTGAAGATATATCTACACCAGATGAAATGCTTGTCAAACCATCATTATTAGGGGAATTGAATGGAATAAAACTTGCTGGTGGGGAGCATGATTTTAATTATAATAATTTCAAAATTATGTCTCAAAATAATACTTATGATATTTGGCAACCGGATATTACGTGGTGTGGAGGTATTAGTTCTTTGCTTAAAATAATAGAAATTAACAATGATAAGTTTAATATAATATTACATAGAGGTGGTGAGCCTTGGGGGCTGCCAATTATTCAATCAGGGATTGTAAATAATATGGCTGAACTACATAATCCAAAAAATATTAAAATAGAGCTAGAGCAATGGGAAAATAATTCAATTATGAATCTAGACGATGGTATATTAACTCCAAATGAATATTTAGGTTTTGGAGCTGACCCCAAAAAAGGATTGTTTGATGAATAGTATAAACAAAGAAGTAGTATTTTTAGGTACAGGCACCTCTGAAGGTGTACCCAGAGTAAGTTGCTTGACAAATGATACTAATTGCAAAGTATGTAATGATGCGGTCAAGCCTAACTCTAAAAATAGAAGACTTAATACTAGTATTTTATTAAAGATAAAAGATGAAAAAAATCAAAAAAATATTATAGTAGATGCAGGAAAATTTTTTTATCAATCAGCAATTAAACTATTTCCTGAGCATAATGTTAAATCCATAGATGCTGTAATTCTAACGCATGCTCATCAAGATGCTGCAGGAGGGTTTGACGATCTGAGAGATTGGACAAATAATACTCAAAGTAGTATCCCTATTTATTTGAGAGACACAGATTTAGAAGTGGTAAAAAAAACATTTTATTATTTAGTTGATACATCAAAAATTACATCAGGGGGTACTGTTGCAAAACTTCAATTCAAAATAATTAATGATGATAAGATCAATATATTAGGTCAAGATTTCATTCCCCTAAATGTAAATCATGGTGAAAATTATTTTGCTAACGGTTATAGGATTGATGATTTTTCATATATAAGTGATTGCTCTTATATACCCAAAGATACGATGAAAAAAATTGAAGGTAGTAAAATAATAGTTCTAGATGCCCTACGACAAGGGAGAAAACATAAATCCCACTTATCGCTCGAAGAATCTATTGAACTAATCTTAGAACTAAAACCCAAGTTAGCCTATTTTACTGATGCATGTCACGATATCGATCATAATGATACCAATGAATTTTTAGAAATAATTTCTAAGAAAACTAATATAAAAATGCAAATGGCATTTGATGGGCTAAGTATAAAGATTTAAGTTATTTTCAAAAAGATTAATACAAAGAATCAAGTATTTTTTTTGGAAAATCTACAAAATTATTAAGTCACAGAAATGACTTATTATCATAATTTACTAGTGATTCTTAATGTTAAATAACCTAATACACCAGCCAGTAATGAAGCTATCAAAACTCCAAGTCTTACAGATGTTTGAAATTCAGGATCTGTGAAGGCTAAGCTACCTATAAACAAGCTCATAGTAAATCCAATTCCAGTAACTAAAGAAAGTCCATAATATTGTTTCCAAGATATATCTGATGGTAATTTACATATTTTTAATAAACTGCCTATATATGTGAATAGCATTACTCCAATTTGTTTTCCAAAAAATAAACCTAAAATTATTCCTAAAGTAACGGGTTCCCAAATAAGACTCAATTTCATTCCTGAAAAAGAAACTCCAGCATTAGCAAAAGCGAAAAGCGGCAAAATCATAAAATTAACCCATGGTTCGATTGAATGTTCAAGTTTAGTTAGAGGAGACTGTACTGAAGAGTCTTTAGCTTTTAAGGGTATAAACATAGCTAATAAAACTCCTGCCAAGCTTGCATGTATACCAGATTTAAGTACAAATACCCAGAGTAAAATCCCTACTAATATATAAGGAAATAAATTATTCATCTTTCTATTATTAAAAGCTAATAAAATCGATGAAGATATAGCAGCGTAAAGCAAATAATTAATCGAAAGATCAGATGTATAAAATGATGCAATAATAATTATTGCCATCAAATCGTCAATTATTGCAATTGCTACCAAAGTGACTTTTAAGGAAACCGGAACCCTATTTCCAAGTAATGTGACCACTCCTAAAGCAAATGCTATATCTGTAGCGGTTGGTATAGCCCATCCGCTAGTAGTTATTTCATTGCCCAAATTTAAACTAATGTAAATGATAGCAGGTACAGTAATTCCACCTATAGCTGCTACAGCAGGTAAGCTAAATTGCGCTCTCGTAGAAAGATGTCCATGAATTAATTCTCTTTTAATTTCTAATCCAACTAAAAGGAAGAAAATAGCCATCAGACCATCATTAATCCAGTGATGTAAATCTTTATCTATAGCAAAATTTGAGATTTTAATACTGATAGATAAATGTAAAAATTTAGAGTATAAATCACTTAATAAAGAGTTTTCAACTATTATTGCAGCAATTGCAGCTAAAAGTAATAAAATTCCTGCAGCAGATTTTAATTGGAAAAATTTTCTTATAATTTCAATTGGCATTTTAAGTCTCAATTTTTGAATGATTAATAGTTTCTATGATAAAAAATCACCTAATTATATTTTTTGGTTTCCAGAAATTTTTTGTCTTATCAAAAGTCAGTAATCCTAAAAATCTATTATCATTATTATATATTTTTACATCTTCTAATTTCAATAAATTTTTTAGTAAATTTTCATTAGAAAAAGTATTGCCTAAAAAATATCTTTTTTCATCAAAATCGTTTAAAACTAAAGATTGATTATTTATAAACAAATTATCTAAACTAATTATATGTTGTTCTATACAATCGGTATTTTCTATATCGATACTATTTTTTATATTAAAATCTCCATACTGAACTCTTTCTAATTCTGATAAAACGGCAAATGATTTTAATATTATTCCTAAATCATTGGCAAAACTTCTAACGTAAAACCCACTAGAACATTCTATAGAAACTCTTAATTTAGGAGAATTCCAACTGATGATTTTTATATCATTTACATTTACATTTCTTGCCTTTATTTCTACCGATCGATTCTCTCTAGCATATTCGTACAGTTTTTTACCATCTTTTTTTAAGGCACTATAAATAGGTGGTTTTTGTTTAATATCACCTATAAACTCTCCTAATTTAAGTTTAATTTCTTCAGAATTTTTTGGGATTCCATTAGATCTATTTATTATTGCTCCTTCAAGGTCAAAGGTGTCGGTTGAAAATCCAAAGGTTATTTCAGCAATATATGTTTTTCTAAAATTTAGGAAATGATCAAAATACTTTGTTCCTTTATTAATCAATACTGGTAATAACCCTTTAGCTAGAGGATCAAGAGTTCCTGCATGACCAATTTTTTTTATATTAAAATTAGATTTTAATTTTTTTATTACATCGTTTGAGGTCCAATTAATTGGTTTATTTATTAATAGGATTCCACTTTGATTTTCAAACATAAAATTAAATATTTTTTTTATCTGGAGAAATCTCACTAATGAGATCATCAATTTGTTTTTGAAATTCAAAACTTTTGTCATACTCAAAACGAATTTTTGGAATTCGAGATGTTCTAATTTTTTTAGTTAATCTATTTTGGAACAAAGTTCTTTTTTTGTTTAAGTCATCGATGATTAGTTCTGAATTTTCTTCTGTTGTAAATATACTTACCAATATTTTACAAAATGAAAAATCTTTACTTGTATCCACGTTAAGTATTGAAATTATTGTTGAACCTTCATTGTAAAATTCTTTAGATAAATAATCTCCTATTATTTTTTTTACAGAATTATTGAATTTCTCTAATCTAAAATCTACCATAAATTATTTCAACTCATAGCACTCTAAAATATCTTCAACTTCAATTTCATGATATCCATTTAATACTATTCCACCTTCAAGGTTATTTGTTAATTCGGTAACATTTTGAGTTAAGTGTCTCATAGATTCAACTCCTCCATCAAAAATAATCTCAGAATTTCTTACAAGCCTAATTCTTGCATTTCGGAGAATTTTACCTTCGGAGACACGAACACCCGCAATTTTTTGAACTTTTCCTCTAGGAAATACTTCTAAAATTCTTGCTGACCCTATATTAACCTCAGATTTTTCTTCTCCTTGCAAACCTTGTATGATAACTTTTATTTCATCAACTAGGGTATAAATAATATCAAAACTTCTTATTGGTATATTATTAGATTCAGACTGAGATTTTGCTCCACCTTGAATAATTGTTTGAAAAGCAACTATTATACTATCTTCAGCACTTGAAGCTAACATGACATCGGATTCAGTGACGGCTCCAACTGCACCAGAAATAATTTTGACTTGTATATCTTCACTGGTAAGGTCATTTATAACTTGTTCAACTGCTGTTAATGCTCCGTTAGAACCAGTTTTGATTACAATGTTTATTTCCTTTTCTTTAGATGCTTTGGCTCTCTTTACAACTTGAGAAAGAGTAGTTATTTTATTGTTTTGTTTTTGAGAAGTTCTAGATCTTTTTTGTATTATCTTTCTAGCTTCTTTCTCACTATTTACAACTTCTACAATTTCACCAATTTGATTTATACCTCCCATTCCCATCACTTGAATAGGGGTTGAAGGCTTGGCATTTTTCACTTCATTACCATAGCCATCTACCATTTGTCTGATTTTTCCTGAATTTTCTCCTGAAACTAGTATATCTCCATAATTAAATGAACCGGATTTAACTAATATAGTTGATATTGAACCTTTCTTTGGATCATTATAAGACTCAATAATAACCCCCTTACCCGATAAATTAGAGTTTGATTCTAATTCACTAATTTCCGATAGAAGAGAAATTGATTCAAGTAATTCATCTATACCATTTCCTTTTAAGGCTGATACTTCAACACACAAAACTTCTCCACCATAATCTTCAACTATTAATTCATGTTCAGTTAATTGACCCTTAATTTTATCTATATCTGCACCTTCTAAATCACATTTATTAACCGCAATAATTATTGGGACACTTGCATTTTTTGCATGATTTATTGATTCAATAGTTTGAGGCATCAATCCATCATCAGCGGCAACTACCAAAATCACAATATCTGTAACACTAGTTCCAGAAACTCTCATAGATGAAAAAGCCTCATGACCAGGTGTATCAATAAAAGTTATCTCAGAATTTTTATGTTTTACTTGATAAGCTCCAATTTTCTGAGTAATTCCACCTTCTTCTTTTGACACATCATTAGTTTTTCTGATTGCATCTAAAAGAGTAGTTTTACCGTGATCTACATGTCCCAAAACAGTTATAACAGGAGGTCTTTTTTCTCCAATATTTTTTTCAGAGGTATCAATGGATGAACCAATGTTAAGTGCGTTTTCATTATCTATTGATTCTTTAGGTTTAATAACAGGGATTTCAAACGATTGAGCAACTCTTGCTGCAATTGAAAAATCAACTTCTTGATTTACTGAAGCCATAACTCCTAGTTTCATAAGAGACTTAATAACTTCAACCTGAGATTCTTTAAGAACCTCAGCTAAATCACCTACCGTAATAATTAAAGGTAACGATACAGGATCTTTTGTTATTTGCTCTGAGTTTATTTCGCCTGAATCGTTTGTTGTCAATTTTATTCCATTTCATTATCTTTTATTTTTTTTTCTTTTTACAGATTTCTTTGGATTTTTACTATCACTCTTAAAAGTATTTAGAGATTCAATATCTTCTGCAAATCTAATCGTACCATTAGCATTTTCTTTAGCATTAGATCCTCCCAAATCCCAAATATCTTCAGAGGAAAAATCTAAAATATCTTCTTTTTGTTTCTTCTGTTTTTCTTCTATTTGTTCTTTTTGCTCTAATTCTTGTATTTCTTTTTCAAGTGCTAAAAGTTCAGCCGTTTCATCAACAGCATTTTCCTTAACAAGTACTTCAGGTTGATCAATATCAGGCAAAATATTATCTGATAAAATATCATCTTGTGAAATTTCTGTTTTTTCATTTGGTATAGATTCAGATTCTTTAATAGGTGATTTTGTAATCTTGGTGTCAGAATCATTTTTAGGTTCAGCTTGCACTTGTTCTTCTTCAGCTTGAACATCAATTTTCCACATAGTTAATTTTGCAGCTAATCTAGCATTTTGGCCTTCTTTTCCTATAGCCAAAGATAATTGTTTTTTTGGAACAGTTACTATTGCAGTACTATCATCATCATTAATTAGAACATTAGATACACTTGCTGGCGATAGTGAGTTAGTAATTAAGACTTTTGGATCATCACTCCAATCAACAACGTCGATTTTTTCACCTAAGAGTTCATTAACAACATTTTGAATTCTAATGCCTCTTAATCCAACGCATGCTCCCACTGCATCAACTTCTCCATCTTCTGATGAGACTGCAACCTTAGATCTTGCACCAGCCTCTCTTGAAAGAGCCTTTATTTCAACTACACCTGAGGATATTTCAGGTACTTCAGTCTCAAAAAGTTTTCTTAATAATTCAGGATGAGTTCTAGAAACAATGATTTCCGGACCTCTTGCTGTTCTTTGCACTTCAGTGACAAAAAATTTAAGCTGTTGACCAACCCTGTATTTTTCATAAGATGTTTGTTCTGAAGGTGGCATTAGAGCATTTGCCCTTCCAATATCTACAAATATATTTCTTGAATCGATTCTTTGAACAGTTCCTGGGATTACTTGACCTTTTTTATCTTGAAATTTTCCAAAAACTAAATCTCTTTCAGCTTCCCTTAGTTTTTGTAAAACTACCTGCTTTGCTGTTTGAGCTGCAATTCTTCCTGGGTTATATTCCATAAATCCAGTTTCAATAAAATCACCTACTCTTAAATCTGGATTTATTTTTTTTGCCTCTTCTTCAGAAATTTCAGATAGAGGATCTTCAATTTCATCCTTTTCTTTAACATTTAAAATTGTTTTGATAATTACATCCCCAGTTTCAGAATCAACTTCAACTAAAATATCCTGGCCTTTAGCTGCAGGATCTTTTCTATAAGCAGATGCTAAAGCTTCTCTAACAGCATCAATCACTATAGTTTGAGGTAAATTTCTTTCAGCTGCTAATTGAGTCAAAGCTAAAAAAAGTTCATTTTTCAAAGTTACCTCCCAAGATAACCATAAAATTAAAAAAAGTGGGCAAAGCCCACCTTCAATTTAATTCATCCTTTATTTTTTTTTCTACAGTCTTATACTATCACGTTCAGGGGAAAATCTAAATATCTAAAGATATATTCTTAAAAAAGTTAATAGTTTCTTGATAGGAAAGTTTTAGAGTTTTATTATTATCTCTATCTTCAATTTCCATTATTTTATTTTCTAGATTCCTTCTTGATACTACAATTTTATAGGGAAGAGCCAACAAATCAGAATCATTAAATTTAACTCCGGGTTGTACTGATCTATCATCAAATAAAACATCTATTTCTAAACTTGATAACTCTTGGTATATTTTTTCAGATATTTTCATAACCTGGTCATCTTCAGTTTGTAAAGCAGCTAGATACACAGAAAAAGGTGAAATTGAAATAGGTAAATTCATTGAATCTTTCTGAGTATTTGCTTCAATACAAGCTGCCAAAAGTCTTCCAACTCCAATACCATAACAACCCATTAATATATTCTCTTCTGATCCTTCATTATTAGAGAATTTAGCGTTCATTTTTTTTGTGTAAGCATCTCCTAACTTAAATACATGCCCTACTTCTATTCCTCTTTTAGCAACTAAAACGGAGCCTGTTTCACTAACAAATCCTTCTTTTGCCTCAGCTATGTCTATTGAAGAATGAACTACTAGATCTCTTCTAATATCAACATTTTTATAATGCTTATCCTTAATATTTGCTCCTATTACAAAACTTCCTGGCCCCATATTAACTGATTCATCATAAATAAAATCTAAATTATTAATTTTGAAGGGTGAAACAAATCCGGGTAACAAGCCTAGATCTATTATTTCTTTTTCAGAAGCAGGGCTTAAATTAGTAGCCTTTAGATGATTTCTTAGTTTAGTTTCATTTACATCATAATCCCCTCTAATAACACAACCAATAAAATTATCATCATATTTATAAATTAAAGTTTTTAGGATTTGATAATTTGGGATACTTAAGAATTTTGATAAAGAATTAATAGTCTTAATATTTGGAGTTTCTACAAGTTCTAATTTAGAATCAGAATTTATTTTATATACATTTTTCTTAAATACAGCTTTTTCAACATTTGCAGCATAACTATTATCTTCAGCTAATAGTATGACATCTTCACCTGAATCTGCAAGCATTATAAATTCATTCGATTCTTTTCCACCAATAGCACCTGAGTCGGCATCAACAATAACAACATCTGTTGAACATCTATTAAATATATTTTTATATGCTTGGATCATTTTTTTATATGAAATATCTAATCCTTCTAAATCTTTATCAAAAGAATATGCATCTTTCATTTCAAACTCTCTAACCCTTAAGAGCCCCCCCCTTGGCCTAGGTTCCTCTCTATATTTTGTTTGAATTTGATAAAGTATAAAAGGTAAATCTCGGTAAGAATTAACATTCTTTGAAACCATATCCGTAACAGTTTCTTCGTGAGTAGGAGCTATGATCATTTCATTTTCTCTTCTATCTAGAAATTTTGCCAAAGGAGGAATAAAAGTATCTAATCTACCAGAACTTTTCCATAAATCTGAAGATTGAACAACTGGCATATTTATTTCTAAGGCACCAGATTGGTTCATTTCTTCTTTTATAATATGTTTTATCTTTTCAATTGATCTCCAACCCACTGGTAAAAAACTAAAAATACCTGATGAAACTTGAGAAATAAACCCTGATCTATGAAGTAATCTATGACTCTCAGTTTCTAAGTTTTGGGGATCTTCTCTATAAGTCTTCCAAAAAAAATTAGATAATTTTTTTGATCCTAAAAAACTATTGATATTCATTTTTTACCCCATTTATTTTCTACATAAGATTGGACCATCCCTATAAATTCATCTGATATATTATCACCCTTTAGAAGCTTAATTCTTTCACCATCTACATATACAGGTGCTACTGGATTTTCACCTGACCCAGGAAGAGATACTCCAATATTAGCTGCTTTCGATTCTCCGGGGCCATTTACGACGCAACCCATAACAGCAACCTTCAAATTTTCTGATCCAGGGAAATTATCCTGCCAATCTTTCTTTTTAACATCAAGGTAAGAATTAATTTCCGAAGCTAATTCTCTAAAATATGTTGATGTCGTCCTTCCACATCCAGGACACGATGTAACTTCCGGCTTATAGTTTCTAATATTTAATGATTGAAGGATTTCTTGACATAATTCAACTTCTCTTGACCTGGGAGATCCAACCTCTGGAGTTAGAGACGATCTGATAGTATCTCCAATTCCATCTTCTAACAAAATTGATAATGCAGCTGTTGTTGCAACTATTGATTTAATTCCCATACCCGCTTCAGTTAAACCTAAATGTAGAGGAGCAGAACAATTTTTTGAAATTTCTCTATAACAATATACCATTTGATTTAATCTTGATACTTTGCATGAAATAATAATTTTATCTTTACCTAGTCCTAAATCTAATGCTTTTTCATAAGATAAAAGTGCACTGGCTATTAATGCATCTGATTCAACTTCTTCAGCACTTTTGGGATTTTTAATTTTTATATTTTGATCCATTTTGGAATCTAATAGTTCTTGATCTAAAGAACCTGCGTTAACACCAATTCTTACAGGTTTATCTAAATCTTTAGCTATTTCAATAAATGTCTTAAAATTATCATCTTTTCTGTTACCTATTCCTAAATTTCCAGGATTAATTCTATATTTATCCAAATATTCAGCACATTCTGGAATATCTCTTAAGAGCTTATGTCCAATAAAGTGAAAATCTCCTATAATTGGAACATTTATATTTTTATCTTCTAAAATTTTTTTTATTGGCTTAATTGCCTTTGCTGACTCAGCATTATTTACAGTTACTCTAATAATTTCAGAACCAGCATTATACAACTCCTCAATTTGAGAAACAGTACTATTAATATCTGCTGTATATGTATCAGTCATAGACTGAACTACTACAGGATTACTTCCTCCTATATTTACATTTCCAACTTTAACCAAATGAGTTATTTTTCTCAAATTTTCACCTCTTAATCACATTCTTGAAATATCTTTGAATGAAATAAATAAAATCAATACTATTAGTATAATAAATCCAAGCCCATGAATGTAAGACTCAATTCTTTCAGGAACCTTTTTCCCTCTTCTAAAAATTTCAACAAACAAGAAAGCTAGTCGGCCTCCATCAAGTGCAGGAAATGGAATAAGATTAATTATGGATAAAGATAAACTAATTGATGACGCCAGAGTCACTAAAACAAAAATTTTATTAGAAATAGTCTCTGATGAAGAAACAACATTTCCACTTATTTGCCCTAGCCCTATAGGCCCAATTGCCTTAGGTCCATCAAAAATTGGATTAGTTGATCTATTTAGAATTCCTATAATTGAAAAATAACTTAATTTATATATCGCGACAGATTGATTTAACGCAGTGTTAAAATTTTCTTTGAATTTTTCCTTGTAAAGTCTTTGATTATCTGAAGATATTAAAATTCCAACTGAACCTTCTTTTATCTCATTTGTAATACCTGCATCAGGATTAATTTTTCTAGCTTCTGATAATGGAATTCCATCATCTTCCGGATTAATGACAATAGGTATCTGATCTCCAATTTGGTATTCTGAGTACTTTCTAGATTCATATAATGAAATAGATGTATCTGATGAAACATCACTAATTAAAAAAGAAATAAAAGATCCGGAATATGGATTAATAGATCTTGCTTTAGATAAAGAAATATCAGATCCAATTTTATATGTTGGAGGATCCCATCTAGCATTGATTTTATATTTATTTGGAGATGAATCATCGTAGTAGTATTTTATGTTTTCTCCAGGTTTTTGAAAAATATTAGGTATTCCTCTAAGGACTTCCCAATTGGAATTTTTACCTAGATTTTGAGATACTTCATTTTGTAAATCAGAAATTGAATTTATTTTTTTATTATTTATTGAGAGAATTTTATCTCCTGGTTTTAAACCAGATAACTCTGCAGGAGAATTAGGCATTACATCTTGAATAGTTATATCTGAAATATTTTTTTCCACAATAGAAATATTTACTAAAAACATCATTATAAAAGGTAATAAAAAGTTTATAAATGAACCAGAAAAAATTATTACAAATCTTTCAAAATAAGAGGCTCTACTTAATGATCCTTTCGAATTATTCTTTTCTTCTCCAAACAGCTTTACAAAACCACCGAAGGGAATTAAATTTAAGCTCCAAGTCATAGTATAGAGTGAAATTTTATTCTCAGAAATTTTTTCTATTTTTACTGGTATAAATTCATTAATGCTTTCTGTAGGTTTTTCTATTTCTATTTGAGAAATTTGATCATCAGAATTGATTTTTATAAATATTTCCTGATTTTTTCTGAGATCACTTAATTCAAAAATATAATTCTTAGAAAAATTATAAGATTTTTTTTGAGACCAAATTGAGAAAAATTTAGGAGGGAACCCTATACCAAATTCTAAAACCCTTACTTTATAATACTTTGCAGTCAAGTAATGTCCTAGCTCATGTAAAACAACTAATGGTGTTATTACTAAAGAAAGAGTAATTATGCTAATAATTATTTGCATTAGATTTTATTCTATTAAAGATTTTATTTTCAAGTGTTTCTCTCATTTCAATTATATTTTCAAAGGTAATTTCGTACTCAAACTTTTCATTAATTAGTGTCTCAATCATCAAATCTGCAATTGATATAAAAGAAATTTTTTCTGCTAAAAAAAGATCTACTAATATTTCATTTGTTATCGAGAGAGCAGATACATATAAAGGACCCTTCTTAATATAATCTAAGGCAAAATCATAACATGGATATTTACCAATTTGTACTTCATTAAAAGACAGATTATTAAGATCTGACAAGTTTAATTTATTAGAATAATTGAAATTTTTAGATTCAAATCCTATGGCATGTTGTATAGGAAGCTTCATATCTGTTTTTGATATTTGAGCCTTAATTGAGCCGTCTAAGAATTCAACCATGGAGTGAACTAAACTTTCTCTATGAATCAGGACTTCAATATTTTCAATGGGAATATCAAAAAGATAACTTGTTTCAACTATTTCAAAAATTTTATTCATCATCGTCGAAGAATCTACTGTAATTTTTTCTCCCATATCCCAGTTTGGATGTTGCTTTGCTTGATCTGTAGTTATGTTTTTATACTCTTTGACATCTAAATCTCTAAAAATTCCTCCAGAAGCTGTCAAAATTATTTTAGAAATAGTTTTTGAATCTCCATCTATACACTGCCAAATAGCAGATGGTTCAGAATCAACAGGAAAAATTTTGGCTCCGTTACGTTTTGCTATTTGAAATAATAATGGACCAAAAGTTACAATAACTTCTTTATTGGTAAGACCTACTGTTTTTCCTGATCTTAATGATTCAACAATAGGTAAGTAAGCTTTGGAACCAGAAGAAGCAAATAGAATAAAATCTACATTTTGATCAGAGACTAAATCAATAGAATCTTTCAATTGTGTATTTTTTATATCAAAATTAATTTTATCTAAATTATCATAAAATTTAGGTTTATATTTTAGAATTTGAGATTCAAGTTTTTCTATATTTTTACCTGCAGTTAATCCATATACTTCAATATCTTTATTATTATTACTACATATTTCTAAGGTCTGAGTACCTATAGAACCAGTAGAACCTATTATTACAATTTTTTTCATACTAAAAATAATATCCAAAAAGAGATTGCAAAACTAGGTAAAACAGAATCAAGTCTATCTGAAATTCCACCATGACCATACAAAATATTAGAAAAATCCTTTATTTTGATGATTCTTTTTATTTTGGATACATATAAATCGCCTAATATTGAGGTGAAAATCACACTAAAGATCAATAAAATTTTAGTTATTAGATTAATATCTAAAATAGTATTAAAAATCAATAAAATTATTAATCCCCACATGGTACCTGCTAATATAGATCCAAGATATCCTTCTAAAGTTTTATTTGGTGAAATATTATTAATAAATCCTATTTTTGTTTTCCCCAAAATTTTACCCGATAAGTATCCAAAAATATCTATTATGAAAATCAGGGATAAAAGATAAAAAAATATATGTTTCCAATTCTCAAATGTATTTTGTAAAAAAATTATATGTAAAAAAAATAAAAGATAGATAAATAAATATAAAAACAAAGATAATTTTCTAGAAAATTTATTTTGTTTTAATTGAAAAAATATCTCTAGAATAAATCCAATTACTAAGATTATGATTAGAGGATGAATTCTAAAACTATTTTGAAATATTAAAATTTTAATTTCAGGCAAATACAAAATCCCCAAAACGATAAAAAAAACACCAAAAACTGAGGTGATAAATCTTTTATAAAAATTATTAAGTTCCAAAATTTCTTTTCCTTTTTGAAAACTCATTAATTACAATGGATAAATCTTTTTGAGAGAACTCAGGCCAAAATACATCTAAAAAAAATAATTCTGAATATGCTGATTCCCATAATAAAAAGTTAGAAAGTCTCTTTTGCCCACCAGTTCTGATAATAATATCTGGATCAGGAAATTTATTGGAAGAAAGATTTTCTGAAAATTGTTTTTCTGTTAGATTATTATTTTCCGAAAGATCAATTTTATTAATAGTTTCAACTATCTCATTACGTGAACCATAATTAAAAGCTACTGATAAAAAAAACTCATTATTATTCTCAGTAAGTTTTTCCGAACGGTGAATTTTTTCTTGAATATCTCTAGGCAACTTTTCCTTACTACCAAGATGGGTGATTTTAACATTATTTTCATTCAGCTCTTGTGACTCTTTATCTATCACATCAGCTGCTAAATTAAGAATAAATTCTATTTCTTCTTTAGATCTATTCCAATTTTCAGTTGAAAATGCATAGATAGTTAAAAACTTTATTCCTAATTTTTTTGCAGCAATAACTATTGGTTTTATATTTTGATAGCCCCTAATATGTCCCTCTGATCGTTCTAGGCCTTTTTCAATAGCCCACCTACCATTTCCATCCATTATTATGGCTATATGTTTAGGTTTTAATTTATTAACTGACATTAAGTTATAAATTAAACCTGCATTATTTCAGTCTCTTTAAGTGAAGACTGATCATCAATGATTTTAATTGATTGATCTGTTAGTTTTTGAAGTTCAGTTATAGCTCTTCTAGAATCGTCCTCAGAACATGATCCTTCTTTTTCAAGTTTTCTGATTTCATCTTGAATATCTCTTCTAACATTTCTAATAGAAACTTTAGACTGTTCACTTTTTTGCTTAAGAACCTTAACTACATTTTTTCTAGTTTCTTCTGTCATAGGTGGAATATTAACTCTCAATTTGTCACCTTCAATTTGAGGAGTAATTCCTAGGTCAGAAGATTGAATCCCTTTTGAAATAATTTCAACGGCTGACTTATCCCATGGTTGAACAATTAGGCTTCTTTGATCACTTACAGAAACTTGAGATAATTGATTCAAAGGCATAGTTGAACCATGATAATCAATTTTAATACTCTCTAATAAATTTGTAGTTGCTCTTCCAGTACGAATTGATTTAATATCTGTTACAAAAAATTCACAGGATGAATTCATTCTTTCTGAACATTGTTTTAATAAATCTGATAATTCCATAATTTCCTTAGTTTATTTTACTAATATAATATCTAAGATTTGATAGGAGTATAGATTTTGCTACCTACTTTTTCTCCTGATATTACTTTAAGAAGATTATCTGGTTTAAATAAATCAAAAATCACAATCGGCAACGAATTCTCCATGCATAAAGTAAGTGCAGTAGAATCTAATGCAGCTAGTCGTTTACTAAGAGCTTCATGATGAGTTATTTCAGAAATCATTTTAGCTGATTTATTTTTTTTGGGATCTGAATCATACATTCCATCTACCCCATTTTTTGCCATTATTAATATATCTGCATTTATCTCCACAGCTCTAAGTGCTGCTGCTGTATCAGTGGACATAAATGGATTTCCAGTTCCTCCTGCAAATAAAACAAGTCTTCCTTTTTCTAGATGTCTAATTGCTCTTCTTCTAATATATGCTTCAGCTACTGATGGTAAATTAAGAGCCGATTGAGTCCTAACCTCAATTTTATTCTTTTCAAGTTCGTCCTGTAATGCAAGAGCATTCATTATTGTTGCAAGCATACCAGCATAGTCTGCTGTAGATCTATCCATACCTCTTTTTTCAAACTCAATTCCTCTCCAAAAATTTCCACCACCTGCTACGATAGATACCTGTGTATTCATTTTAGAAATTTTCTTTATTTCCGTAGCGATAGTTCTTAGTACTTCACTATCAAGACCAAATTGAAGATCACCTTTGAGAGATTCTCCACTTAATTTTAGAACAATTCTTTTCGGTTTATTAACTTCCAATTTCAAACCTATGAATCTTCTGAATCACAATATTTTCTCCAACTTTAGCAGATAATTCTTTTACAACTTCTCCTACAGTTTTAGAAGCATCTCTTATATATGCTTGTGACTCAAGAATTTCATCATCCCCAAGATCAGTATTATCCTCGTTTGATATTGCTTTTGGATTCATAGCAGCGATCTGCATAGCAATTTCTTTTGCGCACTTAACAAAGTCTTCAGTTCTTGCAACAAAATCTGTTTCACATGATAGTTGTACCATAGATCCTATTCGTCCTCCAGTGTGGATATAGGATTCAACTATGCCATTTTCAGTTGCTCTCCCAGATCTTTTTTCTACAGAAGCTAAACCTTTAGCGTTTAATATTTCCACAGCTTTATCAATATTTCCTTCAGATTCGACTAAAGCTTTTTTTGCGTCCATTATTCCTGCACCTGTAGAATCTCTTAATTCTTTAATTTGTTTAGCTGTTATTTCTGGCATTTATATCTCCAAATAATTCTTTATTTTTTTTATTTTTCTGTTTCAGATTCAGATGAATCTTCTTTTTTCTTTGTAGTTGTAGATTTTTTTGCTTTTGGTTTTGCCTTAGATTTTACTTCTTCAGCTTTAGGCTCTTCTTTTACTTC
>CEUA01020939.1_pt1 | contig 18714 bp, 24 predicted proteins | sample 361541 | NCBI WGS metagenome assembly CEUA01 (sample SAMEA2623079, study PRJEB7988) | marine metagenome | isolation source: saline water (ENVO:00002010), including
TTGTTAGAACAAGCAACGACTCTAGTTAATAGATATAAAATTGTAGAGGGAGTAGGGACATTGTGTCGTGCAAGGTTAGTGCTTTCTGTGCATGGCAGAAGCGAAAATATGCATGATTAAATGTAACTGGAAGGTACGAATCTTGTTCCCTATTCCCATGTATTACACTAGAAATACGAGGGATATACAGTAGTGAAAACAGCTGAGATCCATTGGTGACGCTAGATTAGACCCACGATTATACGGTTGAGACTGAGGTGTTTCATTTGTACTATAGACATGCAGGTGCGCTCGACAGCTGTTGCTTTCGTAGGGAATCAATTGGAACAAAAGAAAGGGGCATATGAATACTCGTGTCAACTTACGTAGGGAACCAATGGATACAAATGCACCGTTGAAAGTGAACAATAGCGAGACAAATGAAAGCTTAAGTAAACAGAAGTTAACATCAGAAACATAGGAACTAACAGTCGTGGATCATCTAAGTGAGTCTAAAGTGAGACACAAGTGATCATAAGTAGGCATGAGTCCTACTCTTTTTTTTGTTTGAGAGGGTTCGGACCTTGGGGGAGGTGTTTAATGTATAGCGCGCTGAGCAATAAAATCTCAATATTCCCCGCGAGCGCCTCCATAGGGAAAACATGCTTCATGAGGAAGTTTCACCCTATTTTTTCTCACCTGAAAAGTTATTCCCTATTTGTTAATAATTTTCAGAAAATTTTTTCTTAAAACTACATCCGCGAGACCTTAGATTCGCCTGTCATGCTTTTGCTTCTCAGATCTCTATAGAATTCATATAAGGCGTTAAATTAAAACACAATAAAAATGGCCGAGAGAGATGGATTTGGCGGTATTGGCCGTATAAGAGATATTGGTGATCCATACGATTCGAGGCGTGGTAATCCAAGACCACAAAGATATTTTTCCAGCAAAGAAGAATTAGAAGATTTCATAGCTAACGAAGAAATAAACCGTCGCGCTGCTGCTGAAGTTGCAGAGCAAGAATTACTGGCAGGAGCAGATGGGGTCAGGAAGCAAGGTGATCGACTAATTGCTAAGCAGACGGGTTGGGAAGTAACAAAGCCAAGGGAGTATCAAAAAGGTTATTCAGGTGTTGATACTGAAGAACCAAGGACAATAACTAGAGAGGACGGTAAAACATACGCAAATCCTTTTTATAGGGAGAAAGGCGCTGCCACTGAAGTCGATCTTGGTAAAACCAAATCAACTAAAGGAGGATTATTACAGCGGAAATTCGCCCCAGGAATAGGCGCTGCTTATATAGAAAGAAAGCAAGCAACATCAAACATAGAAAGCAGAGTAGTTAGAAATGCATTCCTTGAATTAGATCCTGTAAAAGCCAGTCAAGTTCTATCTCAATCAGCCGGAAAAGAAATAACACCTCAATTCGCTGGTCGAGTTCAACAATACTTAAACGCTCTTCCTGAGCTAGATGTACAAGGTGCATCATATTTAGCAATACAAGAAAGTGCTCCAGGTGGAATATCACGAGAAGCCCTACAACGATTAGCTCAGTCTGGAGAAATCGGTGCAGATCCTGCTGTTTCAGCCGTAACCAAAGCAGTTAATGCAGGAGTTATAGATGAAACAAGGCCAATAACAAGTCAGGCACGCGCAGTAGACCCATACATGAAGGCTGCTACAGACGAAAAAACGAGATTAATTGATAAATATAAAGATATGGCGAATGCTTCGGCAGGGGTTAAACCAAAAAGAGCAGCAGAAATTATAAATCCTTATCTTGTACCCGCTTTAATGGCAGAGGCTACAGAGGAGTACGAAGGAAAAAGACAACCTGCTACCTACTGGGATGCTCCTTATCCAAAAGGTCGTATTGCGATTGATCCAAGAAATGTAAGACTGGAATTACTAGATCCAAGTGCTTTAATTAGCGATGCATCGGCAGCTAAATTCAGCCTTGCTTATAGGGATAGAGAAACAGGAGAGTTGATGAGACCAACTCTTGGTGGTGCGGTTAATTCACTTATGCAAGAGAACAGGACTCCTCTAATAGCAATACCAGATAAAGAGGTTAAGCCTGAAATAAGAAAAAATAAAAGAGGTAAAAAATACAGAGCTAATGTATTCAGAGGACAAGAAGTTTCAAGATTTGGCGATTCAGGAGAGGCTGGGTACGGTGATTACAGAGTTGGCAATACGAGTGCTTACAAAGATGAGATGTATAACATTATCAACGACTTGCTAGAGAAAGAAACTGGCATGCAGTTGGTGACGAATCAAGGAATAACAGATAATAAGATGGCAGGATTACAGAAGGGTTTACTTGCTAGGGCTAGCACAGATCCAAAAGCTAATCCGACAACAGAACTAATTGATTTATTAGCAGAAGGAAGAAATATAGACAGAAATCTAGGTAGTCAAGATACAGAGCTTTCCATTCTTGCTACTAGTAGAGCTCAGGCAGAAAAAGAATTTTATCTCCAAGAAGGATATCAAGAAGTAATGCAGAAATATCGCAACGAAGCTGCAATTGCTCAAGGTTCTTCTAACCAACCACTCCCAGCTGAAGTAAAAACCTCGTCATATGCCTACGACAATGCGCCACAAACTCCATCTACCACAGCTCCAAGTACAAATAACGCCGTTCAAAGCGTAAATCAGGCAAATATTCCAGCTGGAAGTAGACCAACCACAGAAAAAGCACCTGCTTTCCAAAGGGCAATAGACTTTTTAAGTAGATATAGAAGAGGTAGAGGAATCTAATGAGTGCTTGCTGCGAAAAATGCGCTGAAGCAAAACAGCGTGCGACTCAATACAAACAAACGAAGAGAGGTTGATAACAATGAATCCACAAGTCACTCAAGCCCTCAAGGTATTATCTCAGCCAAGTGTTAACTTGCCTGCATCTGCATTAATGCATTCAGGTTTGTCCGCCTATGGCAATGCTTTAAATCAAAATGAACTTGAGAAAGCAGATGGGAGACTAATTTTGGAAGCAATCATGGCTGGCTTAGGTGCTTTAGGCGGCGGCTTAGCCTATAGAAGATTAGGCAAGATGGGAACCCAGAAAATACATGAACTTCCTTATGCAAAGAAAAAACAAATAGCTCAAGTACTGACAGATTATCCAATTCTTGAAAGACTACGTCGAACGGCCCCTGCTTACGGAGGTTTAGCCGCTGGTGGTACAGGAGCCGCATTTGCTGGAACAACACTTGCTCCTTTAATCGCTGGTAATTTACATCTACTAGGTGCTCCATCTATGTCAGGCAGACAGCATGACTTTTATGAAGAGGATCAACCTGTATGAGTACTAGAAAAGCTGGAGATAAATTGAAAGCAGCCTTCAAAAAGATGGAGAAACCTGCCAGTAAAGGTGGAACAGGTGGAACTTTTAAGGCAGCTGCTACAAAAGCAGGACATGCAGATTCAAAAGAAGGCAGAGATGAATTTGCAGAAAAAGTTCTAAACAATAAGGACGATTATTCCCCGAAAATGGTGAAGAAAGCCAACTTCTACAAAAATATAATTTCGAAATAAGATGTTATTCGCTGGATCTCCAGAGCAATTAGCCAAGATGCAGGCGGTGTTCGATGGAATTGAAAAACATTCTCAGGAATCATTGATAAATCCAGGTAAATTGACAGTCCAAATGGAAATGAAACATTACGGGAGAATTCTTACCCCGGAGGAAAGACAAAGAGTGATAGATGTAATGGCTATAGCTACAAGTCCTGAGTATGGGCTTGAACCTGATGGTCCTGAAATAGAATCCCTATTAGAAGAAGTAGTTAAGATAAGTAATAAATAGTGCAGTTTTAGTGTGGCTTTTAGATATGGCAATAAAGACACGCAGGAAATATTGCGTGCAGCAATAGACAATAAAAGGATATTGAAAGATCGACCGGGACCAGCTGGTTACACGGATGGATCTCCTAATAAACATGTAGATCCAATATTTGGCGGAAAAGCCGGTACTGCTCTTGGCCTTGGATTAGATGGTGATTTCGGTAAGTACGTAGTCGATCCGGCAAATCAGCAAAGCGTTACTGAATACGCCAACTTGTTTTATAACAGTCCCATTAATGCAGATATTGCACCACCACCTCCACCAGAAGCGGGGTTTGTAACATGAAGATACCCGCAGCAGCTGTTAGGCGATTTGCCGTAGAAAGACTTCTACCTCTGCTGAAGAGTGCAGGTCAGGATGTTGTTAAAACAGTTAAGCCAGATTTTTCGACTGGACAGGGAATGCTAGATGCTGCATTTCGTTTTGGACCTGACCTAATGTTCCCATTGGTTGCTGCTTCGATGGCACCAGAAGGTACCGGTGGTCTTACAAGAACAGGTTTAGCTTTAGAAGATTTAGGTATTAACTTATTGACTTCGATTGGTGGTCAGTACGGTGGAAGAAAATTAGGAAATAGAATACTGGCAAAAGGTGGGAACGAAGCCGTAGCAGGGATGTTGCAGTCTGCTGGTGACTTAGCAGCAATGCCTGCACAGATGTTTGCGCCAAGACCTTTATTCAATAAGGTTATTCAAGATGCAGGATTAAACGAGAGAGAATTACTAGAAGCGCAAATCAGAAAAGAAGAACAGGAAAAGATGGAAGCAATTATCAATGCATTAATCGTTGGAGGAGGAACAACTGGGTTGGCACTACGTCAAAGGAGGACTGGCTAACTGATGGCAGAACCTCTCCAAAATCTCAGCTTAGATCAGCTAAAAACTCTTCTTAAAAGATCTTTTCTTCAGCAACCTCTTGGAAGGATTGGAGAGGAGGCTTATAGAAGAAGTGGTGGAGAAGTTTCGCCTTATCAAGCAATTGCAGGAAGATCTAGCTCTCTAGATTATGCAAGGCAACTATTACCCGAAAATTTAGATAATACAAACTGGTATCAAAAACTAAAAAATCAACTTCCTGATGGAGACCTCCAATCAACTCCAGGTGTCAGAAGAAGAGTTGCTAATCAAATCGGGCAAGTTCCTCTTGGTGGTTTGGATACGAGGGAATTGGAAAGGATGCAGCGAGATCGATCTTTTATAGAAAGAGGTAGTGAAAATCCATCATTAGAAAAAAGACTGAAATATCTTGACGCGAGTAAATACACGACAGAAGCTGGACAAGACATATCTCTAAAAGGTAGACCCGCAGCTAGAGCAGCACAGGCAACAGGTGTATTGGCTCGAGATGTGATGACTGATGGAGCAAGAAATATCTGGTGGTTTTTAAATGCTCCACAGGCGGCAACACAAGCAGCAGCCTTGCAAGGTATACATAAAACTGGTTTAAAGCATACCTCAAGGCCAATGATCGGTAATGCTGCTCTAAGACTTGCTGCAACAGCTCCTGCCGTCGCTGCTATGTCTACGGCTATCGGCAATATTGGTAGACCCGCTGGATATAAAGCAATTCTTCCAAGTGAAGAAGATCCCAGGAAAACAGATAGTCCAGTAGGTGAATTGCTAAGTCGTTATTTCTTGGGACGTACAGGTAGATTGCTTCCTTATGACGAGTTTGCTAAGGAAAGGCCAGACGTAGACAAGGGTGAATACATGAGATACAAAGCATATCAATTCAACAAAGACGTAGATTTAAATCCACTCGATGGAGACTTCAATGTCCTTGGTGCATTAAGAGGAACAACTGATGGTATTCATGGACCTGAAATTAATTTCATGGGTAAAGCAATTCCAGTCCTTACAGGTATTCTTCCCACTGCCGCTGCTATTGCAGGAATACGTCGAGGAGTTAATACCGCTGGTATACGATTAGCTGGAAATATAGAAGAAGTGAATCTATTGAACGATTATTTGACAAAGAAAAGGAAAAAGCCGTTATCTTCTTACAGCAAAGACAGAACAAAAGCTGCCATCCAAGAAGCTCAAGAGGAAATCGATATTGAAACATTCAAAGATGCATTGAAGTATGGGGCTGGTTATACAACTGCTGCTGCTCTAACTGGACAAGCTCTAGAATCAATAAGAAGAGATATGGGTCGAGAGGATTGATTAATTAATGGCATTCGACGAATTAAACCTGAATCCATTTAGCAGAGTAGTTTCTACTGCGGGAACGAGGGGTATGGCTAATATTCCTTCGTTAGAAAACAAAGCATTATTAGCACTTGAAAGGTCTAAATACTGGAATGAAAAAGAAAGAGAGGCTAATAAGATATGGGCAGGAGTTAATTTTCCAACTCAACCAGTTAAAACAACAAGCTGGGGAGATGTTGCAATGGGTGCTTTAGGTACGGCTAATAAAGCTGGCTTATTTGATAATTTTGGAGGCAATCAATTCTCTGGACGAGGGTCGAGCGGAACAGATTCTTTTGGTAGGGACTTTGACGACCCTTATGCGACTCCAAATTTTACAGGGCTAATTGTAGATCCATTTGGAACTGATAGTACATACGGAGGTACGACAACAGAGTGGAATACTGACATGCCTGTTTCTACTTCTGGTAGTACAAATCCTTGGTACAATCCTTTCGGGTGGGGTAGCTAAATGGCATACAATCTTTCTTCCAAAATCAACGCGGACAACCTGCTAATTGATCCGATTGAATTATTAGCATCCTCTAGACGTTCAGAAGCGAGTGATACTTCTAGTGCTTTTCGTAGGCCAAGCTTTTCGACGGCAATGAAGGCGTATAACAAAAAAGATGATTTTGGTCTTGGAGATTTTTCTCCAGCATCTAACATTATGGGAGTTGAAGGGAAAAAAGCGTTATACGGAGATAAATTTAATGAGATAACAGATGCTGTGGATACGATCACAATGATGAATGCAGCAGATACTGGTGTAATGAAAGCCGAAGAAGCTAGAAAGCAATACGAGAGACAGCAGGCTCTTCAACGTGCAGCTTGTAAGAGTAATAAGAAGAAAGGACTATTTGGCAGCTTAGTTGGTGTTGGCATAGGTCTAGCGACTGGCAACCCTGCTATAGCTATTTCAAGTGGACTAGGTGGCCTAAATTCACTTACTGCTTCGTGTTAATAGGTATTAGTATCTTGATAACTACTAGAATCAAATCATAGGTTTTTAGTGTCTGTAAATGTTAGAAGATGATCTAATAGCTCAAATAATGTCGAATCCCAGTTTCGGGAAATATAAATATAGTTCTGTTCCAGCAACAAACATTGCTCAGAGTGTAAATATTCCAACAGGTGGCGAAGTAAATCTACAAGGTGCAGCAAAAGGTTTCGGAACCGCTCCTCTTAAGAATGTAACTATAACGGCTGGTAAAACTCCATTTCGTACAGCGATAGGTCAACCATTTATAAATGCGATGCAGGGGCTAAGGCAAAGTGCAGCTCCTATGACAGGGAAGCAAATACTGAAAGCGGGAACAACGGGAGTTGCAGGGAAAGCTATACCATTATTTGCGTTGTTAGATGTAGCAACAGAACTAGCTGACGAGAGACAACCGTTTCAAAGGAATCTTGCACAAGGTTTAGGTTCAGCTGGAGGAAGTTTAGGTGGAGCCGCTGCTGGCGCAACAGTTGCAGGTCCATTAGGTGCGGTTATTGGTGCATTGTTAATGAGCCCTGTAGGACGACAACTTGCAGAGGGTGCTTATAAAGTAATCAACCCAAGAGGACAAGATGAATATGACTTGAAGCAGATTGAGAGGAAAGGAGAAAAGTTATTAGCTCAAGACGCAATCCTTAGACAACTAGCACTAAGACGTGCTCAAGATCAGCAAGATGTCAATAGAACAGACGCAATGGTTAACTACTTACTGCGCTAATTATGGTTACTCTTCCTTCAGTTGGCGGCTTAGCTCGGCAATATCTTGCTTCTTTTTCAGGAGATGATTTCACTCCTAAAACCTTAGAACAAGCAGGGATATTAAGTGATGCTGGTAAGACATTAATGGCATCGATACCTGCTGCAAATCTTGCTGCTCAAACCGCAGCAATGAAAGAAGCATTTACTTCAGACAGGCAAGACACGATTAATGACACTCTGCTCAAAGTAGAGGATTTAAGGAATGAACGAGCTAAGAAGGAAGCAATATTAAGTCAACTTAAAGGTGGCGGTATGGCAGGCCAGGCTTTGCAAAGTTTCTTTAGTACTGGAGCTAGTGATCCTTATTCGCTAATGGCAGAGACAGCAGCATCTCAAATGGCATATCAAACACCTCCTAGTCTGACTGATGGTATGAAGCAGACAGATTTAGGTGCTATTCAAGAACAGCTGATTCAAGAGATGAAGTTAGATCCGACGTTACATAAAAAAGCCTACACTATATATAACAAAGGCAAAGCATTTTAGTATCGATGGGTGATTTAAACGAAAAATTACTGCAATACTATGAAACGCTTGATCCAAGCGATCAGCGGGAGATACTTAAGAAAGTTGCATTAGATAAGCAAGAAAAAACCGCTAATCAATTACTGGCTGATACGATTCTGCCAAGTAGTGTTACTGAGCAGGTAGGCGGCGCTTTCTCTAAAGATCCAAGAACAAATCAAATATTGGAAGAAGCTGCTGGGCTTGGAAAAATTGGAAGAGAAGGTCGTGTAGATGAATTTCGAGGTAAGGCTGGTGGAACTCTTAGCGACTTTCAAAAAAGATCATTAGCTTCACGTAGAGGGGATAGAGGTTTAGGTTACGCTGCTTTAGTAGGTGACTTACTTAAAAATATGGCGTTAATCAACAAGCTTTGAGGTATAACAAATGTCATTAATTTTTCCAGACGGTAGTCGCACAGAAACCCTGCCAATGGGTACGCCTAATGAATTCTTAGATAATTTCAAGCAAAGACAAAAAGGGCGTTTTGGTGGTGGCACCAGACAAGGTGGTATCGGTAGGGGACAAGACAGAAAGCAAGGAAGAGGGAGAGGTAAAGGTAGAGGTAGAGGTAGAGATGGTAGAGGTGTTGATAGCTTTAATCCTTATGATGAAATGAAGGATGGTTGGTTAGATTTTTACAATGATAAAAACCAAAGAAAGATCAATAGTGGTGGTGGCTTTACTGCTGATGGCCACTGGACAGGTCAGGGCGCTATTCCAACAAATACAGAGGGAATGCAGCCTCTAATTAGCAGTGCTCCTCTTGCAGGCTCGTCTGCTACTACTAATAATGGTCAAAGAATTGATAGAGGTGATCTAACAGAACAAGAAGCAAGGAGGCTTGGTGGCCCCAGCTTCAACAGGTTCATGGGTGCTTTCGGAGGCAGTGCTAGTGGTGGCGGCTTTGGTGGGACAACAAAGCAAGGGGGAGCAAAGAAAACTACAGGTGACGGAAACATTCCATCAGATTTTGGTCAATATAATCCCGCGACATTTGGAGGGAATTTATATAACCAAGGTTGGGGTAATATGGTCAACTGGGGTAATAAATTTAAAGACAACAAAGCGATACAAGGCTTTATCTCTGGTGCAAGATTAGATTCCAATCAGACCATGATGAACATGGGTATGGATCTTTTATATCAGAAGGGTCAGATGTCTCAAATGGCTGATTACCACGGAGGTATGGAAAATCTGAAGACAGGTAATACTTTAAAGTTACTAGCTGCTGAAGGAGGAATTACTAGAGATTTAATGTGGGATCAGGGGGATATATTAAGTCGTCAGATTGGAGAGAGGGGAGACCAAGATCGTAGAACCCTAAGAGCTACAGGTCAGGAGAATAGATCTCTTGTAATGACTCAGGGAGATCAAGATAGGAGAGGGCAAAGGGTTAAAGGACAAGAACAGAGAGCTGGAATAATGACTCAAGGGAAAGAAGATAGGAAAGGATTACGGGTGAAAGGAGAAGAAGATCGTCTAGGATTCAGGGTCTCGGGAGAAGAAGATCGCTTAGGAATGAGAGTATCAGGAGAAGAGGAGCGCTTAGGAATGAGAGTTGGAGGAGAAGAAGAGCGTGCTGGAATAAGAACTAGAGGAACGGAGGAGCGTTTAGGAAAGCGCGAACAGGGCGCACAAGATCGTATGCTCACACAGGAGCGAGGCTCAGAAGAGCGCAAGACTCAAAGAGATAGGTACAGAGAAGAAAGAGGAATGAGAGCAGACGCTAGAGGAGCTATCAGAAGAAGTGGCTCCAGATTTTTCGGCTAATTAAAAACGCTGGTAACGCAGGGGGAATTTCTCGAATAGAATTACCAGAAAATGGTTAAAGATATACCACCCGAGATTCAGACGTTTCTAACAGCTCTGGATAGCGGGTCAAGAGAAGCCTTTGTGGCGTATGTAGAAAACACGTATTCGATTTACGAAATATGGTTATATGCTGGCATTCTTGGTTATGACGGAGGTTTTACTGCCTTAGAAAAGTGGATTCGTAAACATTATCCAAAACTAAATCGTAGGGAATTAATGCTCGCTGAGATTGTCAAATTGGAAGCGGATATCGATTTCTTGAGGCAGCAGGTTCAAGCAGATATTGTTAAGCCAGATTCGGCTGCTACTAGGATTGCTCACCTATCTAAAGAACTAAGAGGTCATGTCGTTGAGGTAGAAAGAATGACAAAAGGGGCAGACAGGCGAGGGCTAGTCATGTCTGGGGCCGATAAAGTTATGAGGGAATTGAAATCTATTTTCAAAGGAAATGACGACGTTATTAAAGCTTTGGATTTAGCATATGAGTCAGTATGGCAATTGCTGGTTGATGAACGCTAATCCATTAAATCTAAAGCTGGCGACTAAAGCGGAGGTAAAAGAGATGATTGATGCTGCTATTGATCAGCACAATAGGAATGCTACTTTGATATCTATGGCAATAGGCTTCAGTCTTTTAGGCTTCTATGCCGATGGATTACTACGAGTTGTCGAAAAAGTGACGACAAGTTAGGGAATAAGTCTCAAAAAATAGGGAAAACATTTAAACTCTAGGTAAGCCAATAAAAGAGGTTGAATGAATAAAGAAGAAGAGAATCAGGTTAAAGCTATACCGATGTATGACTTGCTAGATGCTTGCTGTGCCCTTCATGGCGGTATGGAATTAGAAAAATTTGAAGATAAAAATTACGCTTTAAAACATGCTTTGAACAGAATATTCGGCTATTTAACTCCAGAAGCAAAAGTAGAGTTCAATGCATGGGTTGAAAAGAAAGGTTGGAAAAAGAAAGAATCAATTATTTTGTACTAACTTATGCCAAATTCATCTATTGCTTTAGCAAGAAGAAGAAGCGCACAGTTAGCAGCTAAATCAATCACATCAGAACCAGAGGTCGTTGTAACACCTCCTCATGTTCTAAAGGCAAGAGCAAGCTTCAGTCACTTCTGTGAACTGATGGGTAAGCCAGCTGCTAAGCATATGAAGGAATGGCATAAGGCTTTCCTTACGGGTGAAAGCAATGAGCACTTGCTAGATATTGCCGGTCCTAATACATGCTTATTAAGCCCCAGAGGCAGTGCTAAATCAACTGTTATCGGACTGCTAGTTGCATGGTTAATCGGCAGGCATGCACAACAAAAGAAACTTCTTAGAACTTTATATGTTTCATACAACGTTGATGTTTCTAGAAATAAAAGTGCTGCGATAAAAAACCTGATAATGAACAAGGAATATCAGGAAATTTTTCCGACAGTTCGTTTATCGAAGACCCGCACGAGCGATGAGCTATGGTCCATAGATTTTGACTTTGCTGAGATAGATATAAGGGGAGAAGATGCTTTTACGGTTGCTTGCGCTGGACTGAAAGGAACAATTACATCCAAGCGTAGTTCGTTAATTATTGTTGATGACGCAATCAAAAGTGCAGCAGCGATTGCTAACCCAGATATCAGGCGAGAGATGGAAACAAATTGGAATAACGTGATTGTTCCAACCATGTTCCAAGGTGCTCGTGCGATTGCTCTGGGTACCAGATTCCACTTTGATGATTTATTTACAACGACATATTGCGAGAAGAGAGGTTGGAAAGTTATCACTCAAGGAGCACTGCATTACACAGACGAAGGAACTCCTAAGTCTTATTGGCCTTCAATGTGGTCAGCGAAATATCTATTGAAATTACAAGCAGAAGATCGCATTGCTTTTTCTTATCAGTATTTAAATCAACCAGTTAAAACAACTGAATTGGGATTATCTCCTGAATTGTTTGTTAAGGGTGAGGTGCCAGATGATTACGACATGATTGGAGTCGGAATTGACTTGTCAGCTGGAATGAGTGAGAGGAATGATTGGACAGTATTTACTCTTGCTGGTCGTGTAGGGGACAAGGTTTATATCATCGACTACAGGCGAATGCGGTCAATGGGAAATATTGAAAAGATCGAAGCTTTATGTGAATTATTAATGGAATGGAATCTGCTAAGTCAGAACAAAGAGGGACAATACTTTCAAACAGATTCACCAGTTGTTATATGGCCTGAAGTCGTTGCTTATCAGAAAAGTTTTGAAGGTGATTTAAAACGAATACTTTTTAATGAGTGGCAGCTCTATAATTTAAGTGTCAGTCCTGTAAAAGGTTTTAGGGGAGATAAGCTTGCTCGCCTTCGAGGGATTATTGGTCTTTTTCAGGGCAAGAAGATTATTTTCAATAAATATCGAGATTTCAGTTACATGATCGACGAAGTAATTAACTTCGGGCACGCTCCACATGATGACTGTGCAGATTCACTTAACATAGTGGTACAGGGTCTAATGAAACGAGGGGGAGCACAAATCGAATGGAGGTAATCCTATGAATTTCGCTGGAAAGAAACAAGCACTGATTACTCCCCTATTAGTAGGTGGATTAGGTGCTGGCTTCGCTGATACGGTTGCACATGACGACTTGGATCATGTAGTCGATAAATATAAAGATTGGTATAAAGCAAAAGAGTGGGGAGATGGTGGAAGAATCACACAAGCATATACAGCAATAATGAATCAAGGGCCATTCGGCATTCTTGATTTTTACGGTATTGCAGCTATCTTGGCTGGGAAAAAGAATCCTACAGATCCTTCAATGTTTACCGATGAACAAATACAGAATTCAGGGGCGGTTAGAGCAGGCTTAGTAGCATCCAATCTATTAGGCCAAATGACTCCACAGGAAATTGGCAGTATTGAAAAATTATTAGTCAAAGAAGGGGATTTATTTGTTGCCGAGCAACTGGCTGCTGTCAAAAACAACGTACCTGTCAAGGGCAACTACGATCCTAAAACGGTTATGGCGGCAGCAGAAGCAGGAGAAGGAACCTCTGCTACACCAGCTATTGTAGGTGGCTTATCCGCTGGAACAGGAGCTGCTCTAGGAAGAGCTTTAGCACAAAAACTTAGCGCACGATGAGTAAAGAATGAGCGCACAATCCAATCAAAAATTCCGCCAGATTTTAGAAGCCGCTCGTAAGCGAGACGGCATGAGTGGCACTGACACGATGATTGTCAATAGCCACCTAGCTCAGATGAAGTTATTCATGCTTCGTCAGGGTCTTGAATTTTTTCCTTCGCAAGACACTTTCGGTTTCCGAAAGATGTTCCTTGCTCAAATAGTAGAAGAGAATGAAATTGATACACGTCTAGAAGGAATTGTCGATGATTTCTTGTTAGATGGAAAGGGATTATTCTATTTCAGACCTGTAGACGATTCCTACAGGATTATGTGGTTTAGCAAGGATAATTATCGTGCTTACTACGATTCATCTTCTCAACTAGACGAGATTGAATTAATTTATAGTTTTTCTGTTCGTTCAGGTTTAGGAGGTTTAGCAACGCCTAATTCATCAAATGGAAGCGAAAGGTGGGTAAAGCTTCAAGTTAAGAGAGATGTCATTAAAGAATCTATTACGACTGAACGCCCATCATTTGAGCAAGGAGTAGGGAATAACTTCTCGTGGAATCCCAATCAAACAAGAACATTAACTAATAGTCTTGGTTTTATTCCAGCAGTGGAATCTTTTAACACGATGCGATCCACTGGGATGGATTCAACAGGTGATTTTGATTGGTTGGCAGAACAGATTGTTTTACATGATGATCTTGTTAAAAACATCCGAACAAATATCCATTTCTTTGGAAATCCAACACTTGTTTCAAGTAGACCAAAGCATGACTTAGTGGAGTCAGGTGGGGATGATCAATTCAGACCTACAATCAGCTCTCAGGCAGGTTTCCATTCGGCTAATAGACCGTCAACTAGGTTAAGTGAACCAGCAGGTGGTGGTGGTGGTTCAGGGATGAAGGTTCCAAGAGTTATCGCCAATGTCGAGCCAACAGATCGTGCTGTTTATTTAACTCCAGACGCTGTATCGGGTGATCAGAATTTATATGCAAGGCAGTACCGGGAAGAGTTGAGAACTGCATTAGGTGGTGTCGACGAACTTGGAATCAGCTCAGGTGCCACTGCTTATGAAATTAAATCTCTTTACGGTCGAGCAGCTACGACGGCAACAAGACGATGCAGAGGATTGTTGACATACGGATTGTGCAAGCTGTTCGGTTTGATTATTTATCACGAGGAGAAGATTTTCCGTGATTCGTTCGCTGCTTCTATAGGGCTAGAAAAACCTTTACCTCCTATAGAGGAAGAGGTAGAAGACAAAGCATTATTTGATCAGTTCTTAAATGAGTATGATGAAGCTATTCGGAAGTTTGATCAAACTCTTGAAAACACCATTCGAGAAGCTGTTCAAAATACCGATCTCCCTCCAGGCGTGGTTGGCTTAATACCCGACGGCAACCGGAAAGTAGAATGGAGATGGAAAGGTCCAGTCTTTGAAGACGGGACTGAAGACATACTGAATTCAAGTATTGTTGTTCGCAACTTACAAGAACTCGGTGTAAACAGTATTGAAGCGCTGAGATATCTCTTCCCTGATAAGACGGACGAAGAACGAAGCGCAATGTTGAGTGGCTATCCATTTAGGATGGCTCAGGCAACACAACAAAGTATTGGTCAATTCTTGTCGCTCATAAACGATATGCGGCAGACCCCACATCCGCAGGCTCCTGATTTACCACTGCTTGCTGATCCTAAGCTCGACTTAACACCATATGTCTATCGAGCACTTGATTTCTTAAAGAGAGAACTAACTTATGCAGGACAATACAACGATGACACAGGCTCCGGCGATCCAGCAACCCTCGATTCCATCGAGCGAGCCCGTGCCGACGCAGGCTTACCAACAAGCACCGGCCCAGAGCGCCCAACCTTCGTACCAGACACCTTCGGCTCCACAGGTGCAGACACCTCAGCCCCAGGTAGCGGCACCGCAGGTAGCGGACCAGAATCCATGGCAGGAGGCGTACAACAAGCTAACCGACAGCCTGAGCGCAACGCAGAGCTCCCAACCGCAGGCAGCTTACTCAACACCGACCCCACAGGCACCGGAGTTAACCAGCTATCCCTCGCAGGCACAGACTTACCAAGCAGCACCGTCCGTTTCGGGGATGCAGACTTATCTGCCCCAAGCAATACCGGCGTACTCCCCGACACCACAGGTACAGGAGCAGCGCTCAACGACGCAGCAGAACGTACAAAGTCAAGACGGGTATCTAGGAGCCGTCAGCGACGAAAGTCTTGAGGTAATTCAGCACTTCGGAGCAGAAGCACCAGCGTTATTAAATAGATATGCGTGCGTTGTAGAAGATGCATTAATCAATCAAGCGAAGGAGACAGCTAAATCTCTGACACAAGTAGAAAATTTATCTAAATCAATAGAAGGCGCAAAGAAAGTAGTCAAAGCGGCAGCTGAGGACAACGCTGCGTACCATACGATGCTTACTAACCCTGACATGTTGTCAGAGTATGTGAATGAGTTTTTCGGACCTAAAGGACCACATCCAGTAGAGTTACCACAAGATCGTCTAGCTGCTGAAGTTGCAGCGAATGAAGCTCGCACACAGCAAGCAACATTTGCCCCAACTCCACAGGCAGCTCCACAGGCATCTCAGGATGCTCCAAGACAGGCCGCACAAGAAAAGCAACCAGCTTTCCGTCGTCCACAGATGGATATGCCAGCACCTGGAACACAAGCTGCAAGGCAAGGTGATTTCTGGGCAGCATTCTCTAACTTGAGCGATAAGAATCCTGCAGCAGCATGGCAAGTTCTAAGCCAAGCTTCTCCTGATCAGTTACGCAGTAAGGTTTTGGTATCCGAAGAATAAACACATTTTTAATTTATTAAATGCTTAAGCAAGCAACAATAGCCGCTCTTTTTTCAGCGGCTACTTTACCGGCAATGGCTGGCGGAGCTTACTTGAACCCTGAGTTCAACAGAGCTTATGTAGGAGACGATTCATTTGGATCAACACTTGATCTTCATATTGGTTATGAAGGAAACGCTACAGAAAAACTAGGATATTACGTTCAGGGCGGTCCTACAGTTATCTATCCAGTTGAAGGAGAGAGAACTACTGAACTTGGCGGAAAGATAGGCGCTTCTTACGGAGTTACAGAAAGACTCACTGCTTACGGGGAGTTTGCTGGATTATCTAGTGAGGATACAGACAATGTTTACGGTTTAAAGCTTGGCGGTAAGTTCAGCTTCTGAGTAGACATTTACTGAAGACCACTGCTGTAATGGCGGTGGTTTTTTGTTGACTAAAATAGGTATATTGTGAACGTATAGAAGATTGGAGTTTGCTGGCGAAAATTTACGTGAATGGTTAGCTAATCTTTCTCATAATATTAGTGGTCAAAACAAAAAGCCAACAGGTATCGTTCCTACCTCTGAAAGAGAGGGTATTCCAAGAACAGGTGGCAGCATAGATTATATTCCTGATGGCCCTGGTGAAAGACCGGAAACAGATGCTTACAACAAGTATTTAGATAGGAGGATCAAAAAAATAAGAGAATTAGATAGTGATAGATGGAAGAGAGAGGAAGAAGAAGAACCAGTTGATCCAGTTGATCCAGTTGATCCGGTCGATCCTGTTGATCCTGACCCAGAAGAAGAAAAGACGCCAGGCAGGATATGGTCCGAGAAGAATAACGCCGCTGCTTTAGCCGAAGGATTTACGCTGGAAGAAGCTTTGAGACATAACCCAGCAGCTACTGGTGGAGACTGGGCCAGAGCGTTTGGTAAATGCAGGTCTGTCAGTTATAGCGATAAATATCCAGAATCTAGTGGAGGCATTCCGAGTGATTGCTACTGGCCTGAAGAGAGTGGTCTAAAAGGGAGTGATTTCTACAAGGTAGGAGGAGGTGGCCGTAAAAGTGCTCCAAAAGGGAGATCAAAAGGAGCAACTAGAAGCGGTGGAGGAACAGGTCATGGCGGCGGGTGATAAATAAAATTTCCTAAAATAAGATCTGCTAGTAGACGTATTAGCATTCCCTAACCGAGACCATGGGAATAAGTCTCTCATCATACAAGTTTCAAACGTACTTTTCTTAAGATGACTACATCATCCTCTCTTAGAGGTGGTAGCTTGCTGAACGGATGGGACGAGCTTACTGGTTGGGTTACCTCAACTAATAATCGCATCTACGTTGGCTGGTTCGGGGTATTAATGATCCCTTGCCTGCTTGCTGCTGCAACTTGTTTCATAATCGCTTTCATAGCTGCACCTCCCGTTGATATCGACGGAATTCGTGAGCCAGTAGCTGGTTCATTTTTATATGGCAACAACATTATTTCTGGTGCTGTTGTACCTTCTAGTAACGCAATTGGGTTACATTTCTACCCCATATGGGAAGCGGCGACGCTAGACGAATGGCTATATAACGGTGGTCCTTACCAGCTCGTTATTTTCCATTTTTTAATCGGAATATCTGCATACATGGGAAGACAGTGGGAGCTGTCATACCGTTTAGGAATGCGTCCTTGGATCTGTGTTGCTTACTCAGCACCAGTGTCTGCTGCATTCGCTGTATTCCTTGTTTACCCTTTTGGTCAGGGTTCTTTCTCTGATGGAATGCCTTTAGGAATATCTGGAACATTTAACTTTATGTTCGTATTCCAGGCTGAACACAACATTCTTATGCATCCATTTCACATGGCTGGAGTAGCAGGAATGTTCGGAGGAGCTTTATTCTCCGCAATGCATGGCTCACTTGTGACTTCTTCTTTGATTAGGGAGACTACTGGTCTAACTTCTCAAAACTATGGTTATAAGTTTGGTCAAGAAGAAGAAACTTATAACATCGTTGCTGCACATGGCTACTTTGGAAGATTAATTTTCCAGTATGCTTCGTTTAACAACTCCAGAAGTTTGCACTTTTTCCTTGCAAGTTGGCCTGTCGTCTGTATATGGCTAACAAGTATGGGTATCTGCACAATGGCTTTTAATCTGAATGGATTCAACTTTAATCAGTCTGTCGTAGACTATAAAGGTAAAGTCATTCCTACTTGGGGAGACGTTTTAAATCGCGCCAACCTCGGCATGGAAGTAATGCATGAGCGCAATGCTCATAACTTCCCACTAGATCTAGCTTCTACAGCATCTAGTGAAGTCGCTCTGCTTGCCCCTGCAATTGGATAACCGAGAAGCTATCGCCCCGTTTTTACGGGGCCACACCATATGAATTTGCCACCAAGCCAGAATATTAACCTAGATGCAGCATCCCTGAATGAAACAGGTCCATCTAGTTACCAAGAAAAACAAGCTGTTAATCAGACTTTAAATACTAATAGAGTTAGAGGCGATATTTCTAACACTCAAAGCATGGCAGCTCTACAACAAGCTGCTATTACTAACGCAAATACTACAAGAACAGAACAGCATTTAGCCGACACAATGGCTCATCATTATGTTGCAGAGATGAAGAAAGCAGCAGGTATTAATGCATCTAATTCTCGTAGTAATGACCTTGCTCATTTTGCTGCTAAGTATCCAGAAGCCCTTC
>CEUA01028017.1_pt1 | contig 18713 bp, 13 predicted proteins | sample 361541 | NCBI WGS metagenome assembly CEUA01 (sample SAMEA2623079, study PRJEB7988) | marine metagenome | isolation source: saline water (ENVO:00002010), including
TTTAATCCTTGGCAAGGTGTAATCACAGCTGATGATCCTCGTTATGCAGAATATACTCAATACTTTACTAACAAGGTTGTAGACACTTCAACTAAAACTTTTGAGAAAAAGGCTGAGGTTGTAAAACCAACCGGGAATACAGCTACAGCAGCCTCGAAAGCAGCCGACTTTGGTATATAGTTATGGGAGGCGATAAACTAACGGCCTCTCAGGTTAAAAAAGATATTCAAAGTTTGCAAAAAGCTTATCAGGATATTGGTAAAGTCACAGAAAAACTTGAACATACTATTGGCTCATTGCAGGGAAAGATAGATTCAGGAGAAATACCCAATATAGAAACTCGTGGGCGTAAGCCTAACGAGGAAAAACTAGAAAGGTTTCGCACGCTTTTCTCGGAGGGTAAAACGGTAACAGAAGTAGCAAAAGCCATGGGTTGCGCTACCTCTTATGCCTCTCAGAAGAAATCTGAATTTGGGTTGTAGTAAGTGGCACCTGGGTAAATCCATAAATCTATGGTTTGTTGACAGGGTTTACTCGGGTGTTTTCAAATGTTTAAAAGTTGTGTAAAAGAAAAAAGAGGAAAACGTGTCTGTGGATTATGTCATAGCCTGGGTTATCATAATTATGGTTATCATGATTTTTCTCGATCTATTCCGATAGCTTGGTTTGGATGCAGAGACGGACAAAATTTTTTTTCTAAAAATATAGGATACAATATGGATTATAAAGGAACAGATACAGAGTATGAAGCTGTAATTGATACTGTTAAAAATACATTACTGCCAATGTTTGAGGAGATAGGTTTTGATAAATCTTTTAACGATTTAGAAAAACAGGAAGTTATTGATTTTGTTGTAAAAATAATTAATGGTTATAGAGATAACTTACATATACGAATCAGTGATGATAACCCTGAAGGTGTGGAGGAGTTTATGAATGTAAATGGCCTAGAGGTTCCAGAAAAAGGGTATGAAGTTATTGAGGGAAGAAAAGTAAAAGTTACGGGAAAAGGTAAGAATAAAAAATACCACGAACCTTACGATGATGAAATCCCATTCTAGAGCAAAAGGAAAGAGGAAGATCCTTAATGTTAAAATCAGAAGAAAAAAAGATAAAATTAAATAAACTTGTTGGGGATATTTCTGACGAGATTAACGAAATTATAGATGATAAATTAGAGAAAGATAATCAACAACAGCCAAGACGAGAATATATTGGTGGTTCTAGTATAGGTGATGATTGTAAAAGAAAATTACAATATCGGCTGTTAGGACTTGAACCTGATAAACATTTTGAGGGAAGAACACTCAGAATATTTGGAACAGGGAATGCTTTTGAAGATATGGCTATAGGGTGGCTTACTAAAGCAGGTTTTAGTGTTAGAGAAAAAGATAAAACGGGTAAACAGTTTGGTTTTTCTCATTACAATGACAGAATAAAGGGCCATGTTGACGGGATCATTATGGCTAGTCCTTTTGAGGAAGACTATCCGTATCTTTGGGAATGCAAATCAGCTAACGATAGCAATTGGAAAAAATTTAAAAAAAATGGAGTAGCAAAAACTAACAAGGTTTATTTTGCTCAGATAGTTGTTTATCAATATTACATGGGATTAACAGAAAATCCGGCTCTCTTTACAGTTGTTAATAAAAATACACAAGAGATATATCATGAAAGGGTTTTATTTGATTCACAGTTTGCTCAAGAATGCTCTGATAAGGCGGCTTTAATACTTAAGGCTACTGATGCTCAAGAGTTAATGCCACGAGTAGCTTTTGACAGAGACCATTTTAATTGTAGGTTTTGTGAATTTAGTAAAAGATGTTGGGATGTAGATGGAGCAGAATAGGGAGATAGATCAATTCAAAAGACAATGCTCTAGCAGACTAGCCGATATATATTTTCATCTTTTCCCGGCTGGTAAAGTTATTGGGACAGAATTTGTTATTGGAGATTTAGATGGTAGTAGGGGCCAATCTGTTTCTTTTAGTCTTGATCCTTCTAAAAATGGTGTAGGAGGAGAGTTTAATACTTCAGATAGAGACAGAATGTTTTCAGACTTTATTGAGGTTTGGAAATATAAAAAGAATGTTAACTTTGTCGAAGCCATTGAAGATATAGGAAAATTTTTAGGAGTAAATAATCCTATTGAATATACTCCTCCTCCAAAACAACCAACAAAAGAAAAAGGAAGGGTTGTTGCTGAGTATCCTTATACAGATATTCATGGCAACCTAGTCTGTACGGTTATTAGAAAAGAATTTAATGATGGCAATAAAACTTTTTTACCTCAATTAGCTAACGGGGATTATAAAATGCCGTCTGTTCGTCCACTTTATAATCTTTCTAAAGTGGCTAATTCAGATAATATTATAATAGTTGAAGGAGAAAAGTGTGTAGATGCTCTTACTTTAAAAGACTATGTAGCTACTTCTGCTATGGCCGGATCATCTGCTCCTCTTGATAAAACCGATTGGTCTCCTTTGGAAAACAAAGACATTATTATATGGCCTGATAACGATGAACCTGGTTTAAAGTATGCTGAGTCAGTTGCTACCTATCTTATAGGTTTTTGTAAATCAGTCAGAGTATTACAACCACATAAAGGAAAACCCAAGGGTTGGGATGCCGCTGATGCTGTAACAGAAAACTTTAATATACAAAATTTCTTATCATTAGAAGAAGGCGATAGAAAAGTTATCAACCTTCTTGATAAGACTTTATCAGCTTCTAAGTACACTAGAGGCACTGCCCCTCCTTATAAATATTTGATAGAAGAAACTTTACCACAAGGCGTTGCAGGAGTTTTAGCGGCTCAGGGCGATACGGGTAAAGGTTTGTTGACCTTAGATATAGGATTAAAACTTGCTTACGGAACTCCGGGAAGAGATAGAGTATTTGACAGCCCTATTACTAAAAATGGTTCAGTTGTTATAATGACTGCTGAGGATGAGGCAGACGAGATACATAGAAGAATTGATTCGTTAGATGACGAAGGTTATCGGTTTAGAGAGACAGGACATGATTTAAAAATTATTCCTTTTCCTAATTACGGAGGAACAGTTCCAATTGTTACTGTTGAAAAAGGTAGACCACAAATTACTCCTGAATGGAAAAATATATGCGACCAAATAAAGAAAATTGAAGATGTAGTTCTTGTTGTTATTGATCCACTAAGTTCTTTTGTTTATGCGGATATAAATGCTGATCCGGCTATGGGTAGTTTTGTAACAGGATATTTCGCTAGTCTATCAACCGAAACGAATGCAACCTGGTTAATAATACATCACATGGCTAAGGTAGATATGAAACACCCCGTCACAACACCTGAACACGCAAGAAATCTTATTCGGGGAACTTCTGCTATCGTAGATGGTCTAAGATTTGCTATGGCTATGTGGACTCCTCCTGAAAGTGAAATGAAATATATATGCAAAACTTTAGGGGTAGACTTTAGAAGAAATAGAGTTGCTCATGGCGCTGTGGTTAAATCAAATGGCCCCGCTAACAGAGAGATAAGAACTTTTTTAAGAAACACAAAAAATGGTTTGTTAGAAGGTTGCAGTGAGGAACTCGGTATGGCTCGTCACGGAACAGAAATAGATCTACAAGAATTAGTTATGTGTATTAAACAAGCTGCTTACGAAGGGAAACCATTTACACAAACAGGAAGAGCAAACGGTATTGCTTATCATAAAGAAAGATTGACACCTCGTTTTCATGATCGAGGTATAAACAATCTTCAAGACATGGTTCAAACTTTAATTGATACAAATAGAATTGTTAAAGCTATGGCTTTAGGATCAAAAAGTAAGAAGTGGTTAGATGTTCCCGATGGCCCATTTGCAGAAGGAGATGGAGAATTTACAACAGGAGCTTAAGCGGCATACCTAGTTGCAAGATTAGCTAGTCCACCGTCACCAAATTTTCCATTTCTTAAAGCCCAACTTAATAGAGGACTATTTCCCCCCTGTCCACCAGCTACATTGATAGTGCCTAAAAGATACATTTGAATTTCATTTTCTGTCATGCCTGAATCTACTAAACTATTATAAGCTTCTTCTAAACCAACCTCAGATAGCTTCATTTGGAAATCACTAAAGTCGGTATAACCAGCATCTAATACTCTTCTCATATCGCCAATAATAGTTTCTTTAAATTCACCTAACTGCTCTAATAATCTTTCATTGTTATCAAAGTCTAAAGTTCCTAAATTTCTTCTATACATATTATAAGATTCAATATCTCTTCCACCGTCTCTTGCATCTAATCTTTCTAGAAATCCTGTTACATCTTGGTTGCCAATAGTATAAAAGAAGCCGTCCAGAGCAGAGTAATGAATTTGTAAATCACCCTTAATATCTATACCATATTCATCTTCCAATCCTTTTAAATCATCAAGCATAACATCACTCATAATATTTACCATGAGTTCATTCATACCTTCTCCGGCTGATTTATCGGAATCATAATCACCTTGAGAATAGCCAAGTGGATCAAAGTCATCAAAATCTAAGTTGGCATAGACTGATCTATGAGGTTGTTGATCATAACCACCAAAAATAGCATCGACAAGTTCAGCTACTGCTTTAACAGCTAAAGCAGCTGCAAAGTTTCCTGTAGCTGCTAATACTCCTGAAGCTGCTCGTAATGCTGTTTCAGGTTCGGGATCATCTATAAATTTAAGGGCTTCGGTTATACCTTCGATACCACCACCTATTTGTGCTAGGATAGTTAAACCTTCTTTTACACCCTCTGGTATTAAATCACCGACACCTTCAAAAGCATTTTCAATAAAATCAGGAGTTATGTCTGAGAAAAATGTAGCTACTTCTGCATTAAGAGCGCTCATGCCTGTTAAAGGATTTCCTTGGGCATCTAAATAAAGTGTGTCTCCTATTTTTGATCCAGGATATTGAGTTATGTTCTCTGAAGTTATATCTACTACTTCACTCAGTCCTGCGGTTGTATAGCCACCTGTTTTTCCACTAACTTTTGTAGTAAAAGGATCTGTCATATCAACGCCCGTAGTTCCACCTATATCAAAACCAGCTATCTCTAAGCCTGTTAGAAAGCTACCTATATCCCCGGTAAAATTAATAGATTCTAATGTGCTGTTATCTATAGTTGTTGTATCAGTTTCAGGTTCGGGATCAGTTTCGTTATCACTTAAACTTTCATCTATTTCCTCTTCCATTTTAAATGGTTCATCATAATCACCTTCAAATGTCTTCTGTTCAATAACTGAACTTTCTCCAGCCCATGTTTCACTACCCCATTCTTCTGTTACAAATTTTTCGTAACTGTCCAACATTGCTTTATTGTATTCATCAAATGTTCCGGTAAATTTACCATCAGCTACCATTTTATTGTAAGCATCTATATTATTGTATCCAAATTCAAAACCTGCTCTTGCTCCGCCTAACCCCATCATTGTTGTATCAGTTTCGCCAAAAGTATCTGGCCCCCATTTATAAACACTAGCATCGCCTGGAGCTATAATTTTAGTATCTGTTCCTGTAAAGAAATCTTTTATACCCTGTCCTATTTTACCCGCATATCCTTGGGTTTCGCCATCGCCAAATAAGAAACTATAAAGACCATCTCCTGCTACCGCTACTAAAACTCCATCGAAAAACGGATTTCCTGTTATATCAAAACCACCGCTTGTTGAAGAGCCTCCACTTTCGGTAATAATATCTTCACCGGGAGGTACATAATCACCCGTTAAGCCTGTATTATTTATTAAGCCTGTTGTTCCTGTGCCTGTTGTTCCCTGTCCTCCTGTAAATACACTACTAATTCCTCCACCTGGCCCTGTTCCAACATTCCCTCCTCCTGTAATTACTGATGTACCTGCTGGCTTGTAGTCTCCAAAAGATAACCCTTGTGTTAAGTTTAGACCTCTAAAACTATCAAGATTAAAGATACCACCTTCAGGAGGAGCGAATGTGTCTTCGGTGTATCCATACGCTGATAAGGGTTGGTTGGTGGTCATTGTTCCTGGGCCACCGAAGAATTGGTCTGAACTTAAGCCAACATCAAATAATGTTGCTAAAGGGTTGCCTGTATAAGGACTTACAAAAGTGTCGTAAGAAGAATAAGAAGTATCGGGAGTAAAGAAAGGCCCAAAACCTTCGTCCGTAAAATAACCTAAATTAGGAACAGTTGAACCTGGCCCTGTGGCAGTTGTCCCATAAATTGTGCTAGTATAACCACCGTCTCCTGATCCCCCTGTATTTATCGTTGTTGTTCCACCATCTGTTGAACCTCCTGTTGTGGTAGAGCTTTCATCTTTTTTTGTTTTTGTTTCTGTTTTTGGAGACCATGCAATACCAAAAGAAGAAGCAACCATTGATACTAAATCTTCAGGCAATACATCTTCATAGGTAGCTATCCATGTTTCGCCATCCATTCCATCCCCTAAATCAGCTCCAGCTTGTCCTGCAAAAGGAATAGTTTTACTAGCACGAGCAAGAGTATTGTAAGAAGAAAGTAATGGTGAATCAGCTCCAAAAGCTAAACCTTCTGGATTAAGAATAGTTACACCACCTTGTCCAGAAACAGGCTCACCTACAACTAAATCAGGAGTTCCATATATTGAAGCGGCGTCAACTGTCAATCCGGCACTAGGGCCATATATCTCATCATCAGGATAACTGATCGTTGCTTGAGCATCTTCGTCTCCTGTAACAATCATTTGTCCAGCATCACTAGCTTGAAAACCTTGTTTCTCTAAATCTGTATCATATCCACCAACAGTAAAATCTGTTTCAAGATTAATTATAGCAGAGGGATCATAAGTTTCTGTTTCAAGAAATATATTAATACTATCAGGATCTATATTGTAAGTATCGGCATTTTCCATAGCCCAAGCATCAGCTGCCTCTTTACCTTGCCATAACTCCACTCCTTTATATTGGCTAGTAAAATCTTCAACATCGATAGCAGAGGTAGATCGAGCAGTAGCCCCTTCAGAAACTAATACATCTTGTCCAACATCTGTTTGTGGCCCGTCTTGTCCAAATAATTGATACCAATACTCCATTGAATCATCAGCCATTACACACTCCTACTTCTTAATAATGCTTGATTAAGTGGACTATTTCCGGCTGCTCCTAATGCAATTTTTCTTTCTATTCCTGGAGGATTAGATTGAGGAGGAGGCATTGGCATAGATACTTTTTTTGGTCTTACTGTTTCTGTTTGTGTTTCTGTTATTTGCTCTGTTCCTTCAGGGGTTGCTTCTTTAAATACTTCTTTAGCTTGCTCTTCTATAACATCTTTTGCTTTTTGTTGTCCCCTTGAAGCTGCTCCACCTAATGGTTGACTGAGAGAACGTGTAGCAAATCTTTTTAATAAATTAGATTTAGAAAGTAATTCATCTTTTGATTTAACTCCTCTTGGTCGAGTAGCTAAAAATTTCATTACCCCTTTACTTCTTAATAATTCTCTTAAACCTAAAGAACCTATAGCTGTTCCTATAGTTGCTCCAGGAGCAAATAATAATGCAAAACCAGCAAGAGCTGTTCTTTCACTAGCGCCTTTTAATGCTGATAAACCTCGTGTACTGCTTTCTGAGATAAGTCTAGAAAATCTCCATAAATCTTTTAAATTTTCGTAAGCATTCTTACCTGCTTGTCCACCACCTAAAAGTTGTTCCAATGTTTGTCTACTGTAAGTAGCTCCATCCCCAACATATTTGTCTAATCGACTTGTTATAATACCATTAAGTAAATCATCACCTGACAGTTGATTAGTCATTAAATCATCACCTAATATTTTATTAATAGTCATATCGGCAAACATATCGTCTACCGTTTGCGTATTCATGCCTTGTGTTTTTAATAAGTTCTTGACCTCACTTATTTCTAAAGGTGATGTCTCTGGTTTAATAAATTGTTTTCCTATTTTATTGAGAGCATCAGGGCTTCTTCTTGCTGCCATTATTGCCCGTACTGCATCATCTCCTCTTAAAGTAAAATCTAACACGCCTTGGGCTTGTCTTAACGAATTAACAAGATCTCCTGCTTCTTTACCAGCTATTTGTGTGAAAGCTTCTAAAGGTAATGTATCAATACCATTATCCGTCATACTTCCTAATATATTAGTAATTTCTTCGTAATTTTTCTTTCCATAAATTTTTTCTAATGCAAATTTATTTTGAGTAAATTCTTTCCATACAGCATTAGGATTAATAACCATTCTTCCGGCTACATCTAATTCTCCTGCTCGTGTAGCTTGAGTTCCAAAACCTTTACTATTTTGAAGAGCATCATCTCCAAACAATTTTGTCCAATGAACTGCGGCTAATGATTTTCTTAATTGATTATCTACTCGTTTTCCATCTGTAAGTAATTTATTTATTTGCTGATTAATTTTTGAACTTTCTTCAGTAGCTTGTGTCATGTATTTAACAAAGGCATCATCAGCTATTGTTTCTGGAGTAGCATTACTTGGAAAGTTATCTTTTTTATATTGACTTAATATAGGGCTTTCTTCGTCCATAAATTTTAATGATTCTTTTAATCTTTTATCTTGAAACCCTTTAAAGGTTTTAAACCTTGTAGGATTCATCATAAGTAAAAGAGCATCAGTATCTTCAGGTGTTTTTAAAAATGTAATAATATCGTCAGTTGTTATTTTGTTACCTCTGCCTGAAGCGTCCTCAATAATGCCTCCTATTCTAGCATTATTAAATAGTCCAACGCCTTCTTTATAAAACTCTTCTGTTTTACCTAATACCTCAAATGCTTCTTTAGCGCTTTTATTTCCTGATTGACGAGCTATCTCCCCTAAAGTTGTTTTGTATGCTAAAATTTGATTATCAAGAATCCCTACTGCTTTTTGTAATGCGAGTTTATCTGCTTGACCAATTGTACCGTCAAAAGCTTCTCCTCTTAATATAGCCCTTATATGATTAAGTTCTCCTAAAGTAACATCCTCTCCAATTTTTCTTCTTAAAAAATTTACATATTTTTTTAATGATTCTCCTTGGGCTACTTCGTTAGAAACTTTTTCTAACTGATTTGCAATATTCTCAAATTCAATTTTATTTGTTTTTAATTTAGGAAGAAGTCTTTTTACACCACCACCAATAAGATCATCAACAGTTTTATACCCTGCATCACTTTGTGCTTGAAAAAGTCTTTTACCTGCTTCTACTCTAGCTAATAATTCATTCTTATCTAAAACACGGGGACTGCCGTCTAATCCTTTTATAGATTTTAAACCTTGTTGACCAAATGCCTCTTGCATTAATTGATTAAATTTAGTTTTAGATAAATCTATTTGTTCTTTAAGCGCTTCTTTTTCTGGAAAAGCTTTTCTTAATTGCTCTGTAATATCAGCCGGATCTAATTTTCCTTTTTGATTTAAAGTAGATTTCATACCTCTTACAGCAGCTGCAAATGCTTGAGCATTTCTTGCTTGTGCTTTTTTGTTAGGAAAGATAACTTCTGCAACTTTTTGAGCGGTAGCTAATATTTCTTTGTCTGAAAGGTTTTTAACATTAGGCATCATATCAGATATTTCTTGGCCTAAGTCACCATAATTTACTGTTGTTCCATCTCTTAATTTTACTGTTTTACTTGCATTAGTTGGATCAAGAAGTTGTTCAAACAAATTACCTTTTATATCTTGAGGAAGTAAATTTTTATCTTTTCTTAAAATAGCTTCAGCAAAATTACTTTGACTAGCATCTGCTTTTCCTCCTAAACCTGGAGTTAAACTAGAACCAGGGCCTTTTAAAAGTCTTGCTCCTCCCAATATTGCTCCACCTACTACACCTTCGGCGGCAGCGGCAAACAAAGCCTCCATTGCAGCTCTTTGAAAAACATCAGAAGCTTTTTCGGCTTGATACCCTTCAATAGCTTCTACACCTTCGTCAGCTAATACCCCAGCAAAAGTTCCAGCTCCTGCTCCCAAAGATGTTAAACCTAAAGCTCCTAATAAAGATGTTCCTCCTGTTAAAGGAGCAGCGATAGCACCAGCCGTACCTAATGCTATAGGAAGACCATAAGACGAAAAGAACTCTACAACATCATCCATTGACATACCCGTTTCATCAATTGCAAGTTTTTTATCTATAGAATTTAAACCTAATTTTTGCTGTCCTCGTGGTGTAATGACATATCTACCTTGGGTATCTCTGTCCCAATCAATACCTTTTTCTCCAACAGATTTATTAAGAAACAAATCTCTTTCTTCATCGTTGTCTCTTCTAGCCCACTTAGACCTAAACCCTAGATCCTGTACTCCTGTTTTGTAATCTACATCTTTATCATAAAAAGAAGATGTTGCAGTTTTTGGTTTGTTAATATTTTTAATTCTTTTTTCTAATTCTATTTTTCTTTTAAATAAATCTGCATTAGTTTCAGGAGTACCTTTAATTTTTCTTATTAAGTTTTCATCTCCTCGCAAAGCTTGCAATACAAGTTTTTCAGTGTTTTCATTAAACTGACCGCTTTCTACTTTTTTATATAAGTCTAGTTCTTCTCTAGGAGTAAATTTTACCATTTTTATTTACCAACATTAGATTGTCTAAAAGCATTTAATTCTTCTGTTTCTTTTGTGGTTAAATCAGCTATTTGGTCTCTATAATTTTTATTGGTTGTTTTATATCTTTTTGGATTATATAAACCAACACTGTCAAGTATAGTATAGTATTCTTGGTTTCTTGCCCCTAATTGTTCTTTAGCATTCATTAATTTCTTTTTTATTGTCTCTGGGCTTGTTCCAATGTTTTTTTCAGTTATGTTTCCAAAAATATCTGCTACTAATTGTCTATCAACATTAGATATAGTTCTGCCACTTTCTTTTAATAAATCTTGAGTAAAGTAAGCTTGTAAAGCTTTTGCTATAGATTGATATTGTTCTTGAGCAGAGCCTGTAAGACTTCCAGGAAGAACAGCATTAACAGCTTTAGTTCCATAATTTTTCAAATAACTATATAAACTTGTAATATTCGTTGAATCTAATAATGCTTCTAGTTCATCAAAACGGGCCATCATAGCTTCTGCGCCACTAATTCGATCTTCTAATATATTTGTAACTCTATCATACTCAACATCAGTAATTATTGGTTGTGTTGTGCCTAATGGATTAGTTGGTTCATATACATTTAAATATAAATCTTTATCATCCTGTTTTCCTAAAATTCTTTGTTTAGTTGTCTTATTATATCCACTACCTACAGCTTTCATTGTTTCTAAATCAAGTTTCTTTTTCTTATCTTCTTCTACCAATCTTGTAACTTCAGCATCTTCTAAGAATGCAAATGCTGTGTCTTCAGGGCTACCACCATACATACCAGCTGTTAAAGCTTTATCTTCTATTTCTGGTGATATAGGGTTTCCTCTAATAGCTTGGCTTCTAAGTATTTCTATATCAGAATCTCGAAGAGCTTGAGCATCTTCTAAAGCTTTTTTCTGTTCATCAGTTAAACCTGGTGGAGGTAACGATTCATCTTCAGGGGCTTTAGGAGGTCTTTCTTCGTCAGCAAATATTTCATAATAAGTATCAGGATCTTCTGCTAACATTAAGTTTTTTATTCCTTCAGGGGATTGTAAGGTTTCAATAAACATTTTTGCAGAATCAGTATCTTTAGTAGACATTGCATATAATTTATCTTTGTTACTATCTAACCATCTACCAACTTTTTGAGCTGTTGTTATTTCTCCTGCTCGTGTAGTTTTAAATAAATTAGCAAATCTTCCAGCAAGACCTAATCCTAATTGGTCTTTAGCATTATCAATAGTTTCTTCAAAAGCTTCTCTTGAGTCTAATCCTCCTCTTAATATATTTGGATTTTGATATGTTCCTTCTAATAATGGATTTTTAAAAGGAATTACATTTGCTAGACCTCTTCTTAAACTACCTGCAACAATGCGAGGATCATATCCATCTCTTCCTTCAACATATCTTCTTAAAGTTTCTTCCTCATTTTCTCTTCCTAATAAAGGAGAGCCTAAAGCTTTAGGTTTAATTTGAAATGGTTGTCTATCTAAAAAAGGATTTAGTTCTGGATTTTGACCGATAACAGGAAGCGAAGCTATTCCAGCTACAACACCAGCAGGTTTCATAAAAGGTTTAAGTTTGTTTATATCTTTTACATAAGGAAGTGCTTTTTTAACATACGGTGATGCTCTATTATAAAGATTACTTACTATTCCTTTTCCTCTATTAAATATATTGTTTTTAACTGGTGGTTTCTTTCTAGTATTTTTTGCTTTTTTATCCATATCATCAGCATCAAAATAATCAAAAGGTCTAGGAGGAGGGCCTCCTCTTCTAAGTTTAGCTATTCCCGTAGTTCTATACACTGCCACCTCCAAATGGATTAAATCCGGCAATTCCTGTAGCAGCTTTAGCTGCAGAAGAAGTTCCTACCGGGAATGGCGTTGGCATTCCATATAAACCAGGTGTTACCATACCGCCTAATTCTTGAATAAAACCTAATTCTGAGAAAGGTCGTGATTGTTCTGCATATATATTTTGTTGAGCAGTATCTAACAATCCTTGATTATAACCTCTTAAATTTTCTCCATATCCAATAGCTGTTCCTACATCTTGTCCGTATAAATCTTGAGCATTTGCTCCAAGAGTAGCCATGTTACTAGCAGTTGTACCTAACAATGTTCCTAAGTTTCCATAAGTAGCTCCAATATTGGCAATCCCTGTTCCTGTATTAGCAAATTGTTGTCCTACATTACCTTGCCTATTTCTAAAGTTATCAAACTCAGTATAATATAAATTACCTAAACCTTCAGTTAATGCTCTGCTTGTATCATCTTGAATGTTAGCTCTTTCTAAACCAAAGCGAGAACCGCCTAATGCTCCAGCTCCAGCTGCCTGTCTATCTAAAGCAGCTAATTGTCGTGCTTCTCTATCTTCTAATCTTGTAGTAAGATTATCAGCAACTTGTTCTGTAAAAGCATTGGGATCTAAACTATCTTCAAGTAAATCTTGTCCATAACGAGTAGATAATATTCCTTCTTTTACATAAGGAAGAACTGACCTAGTAAGACCTGCTTGTTCTCCGTAAAGGTTTCTAGCATCTTGTAGGTAAGGCATAAATTGACCAATACCTCTAGCTGCTGCTTCATATCCTGCTGTTTCCAATCCTGTTAGAGGAGCAATATTACGCATATAAGCATCAGGACTAAATGCACTATACCCTTCAGGAGCTGGCCCAAATCCTGTAAAATTTCCCTGTGTATCATATGTGGGAGAAGCGCCTGTAACAAGCCCCATTGCTGATCTTAAAACAGAATCATAAACGGCTTTTTGACTTGGATCTAATCGGTTCTCAACAGCACTTACTGAACTATATTCTGTAGCCATTATACACCTCTCGCATTTTCTAAACTATCCATTAGAGCATACATTTTTTGTGTTCCTTTTTCTCTAGAGCCTCCACCCGCATTTCTGACTGCTTCTGCTGTCATAACAAATTCCCCATCAGATAACATAGCAGGAATATCATCAGATGTTCCTGTACCAGGCCCATTTATACCTCCTGTTTTTCTAGGAAATCCACCTCCAGCTAAATTTGCAATACCACCTTTAGCCATTTGTCTTCTTCTGCCCATCATGTTAGCGAATAATTGTTCTCCTCCAAATCTTTTATTAGCTTCTTCTACTTGTCTTTGATAATCTAAATTTGCTAACTCTGAAGCTTCTCTTCTTGTTCTAAATTGATCAGGAAATAATTTTTTAAGAAGAAGTTTATTGATTTCTGTTCCCATACCATATTGACCAATATCACTTAAAAATCCTTCTGTCCCTCTTCCAAAATAAGCAGGTCTTTGATCAGGTTTACGAAGAAATCTACCCGCCTCTCCTATTAGATTTCCTTCTCTATCTAATTGTTCAACTGCGCCCGTGCTATAATACCTTATAATGCCTGTTACTTCTCCCGTGCTTTGATTTACCATAGGTTTATCCTGATAGGTAATATCACCCATATCAAATCCACCTCTAGTACCTTGATTGCTTCCTCCAAATAAATTTAAAAGACCACTTTTATTATTATCATTAAAATTTACATTTTGACTTAAAGGAATTGGCTCAAGAGGACTTCCTTCTTCAAATGAAAGGTTCATTCTTAAATCCTCAATGCCACCACCTGGATTATTAGTTAGAACTGTTCTAGCGGAACCAGCTACAGGAGGGCCACTTCTTTTTTTGTTTGCATTAATGTTTCTTTCTTCTACTTTTTGTGATTCTCTTCTTAGACGAGGATCTAATATTTGACCTGAGTTTCTTAACAAGGTATTTATTCCAGCATTTTTAAAATAATCACCTCTGTTTCCTCCAGCTAATAAAGTATATAAACCACTTTCAATTAAATTTTCAGGGCTAAAATAATCAAGGGCAGCATTTTTACCGTAATTAAATACATTTCCTGCTGAACTTGCTATATTTGAACCTAAATCTGACCAGAATCCCATATTGACCTCATGTTATCTGAAGCAATGATATTATAGCATCAATCACCGAACCACTTCCGGCATTAATTTTTAATATATCATTTGCTTCCAAAACTATAACTTCTCCGTTTTGGAGGACTCTTTCTTGTGTGTTTGCAGACACGGATGCTTCGTCCCACACTCCTGTGACACTAGCGGAACTATCTAATACTTTTGTAGAAACTGTGATAGCTCCTGCGGAAGTATTATATATATTTACAACTTTAATTATAGCTTGTCCACCGCTAGGACAAGTATAAATTGTATTATCACCTGAAGATAACCCATTTTTAACAATATTTAAATAGGCTCTTGCCATTAACTTATAAACCAAGAGTAAGTCTCAGACTCTTCTCTTGTCTCCTCTGCTGTTTGTATACTCGAAAATATTCTTTGAATATCCCCTACTAATCTACGAAAATACGATTCTGTATAGTTTCTTTCAGGTAAAGGTAAAGTAGTTTTGGTAAGAGCTTGTTCAGGTACTTTTGTCATCTTCTACCATCCGGCTTTATATCTAGTCTTACTCCACCTATTCTCCACTGTTGACCTACAGTATTGGTTTCAAAACGAAATGCTGCTTGCCTACTTCTTATACGAGAATATAATTGTTCTGATCCTGTTGTTCCGCTATTAGCTGCCCCTGTTTGAAAAGTAAATGTTTGATCGGTTGTAGGAGGATTCAAACTAGATGAATAATCTCTAACCTTTACAATTATATTCATGTCTTGTGAAGCTGCTGTTCCATAAAAATATATGTCAGGTAAAATTCTTCTAATAAACATCATTTGATTACCAGAACCAATTTCTATGTCACTTGATTCGATATAAGCTGTCATAGCTGAACCGTCATCATCGTCCCCTGTTTCTTGGTTGTAAATGTAATTATTTGTTCCAGCAGCTATAGGGTTAGTAACAGAAGTTCCTACATCATCCCAAGCTGTTCTATCCATTGTGCCAACAGTCCAAGTTTGGTCTAAATAATTATAAGTAACATATCTATTAACTTCAGTAGAATCAGCGCTTGGATAAAACCAAGACACTTCATTAAAGTTTTCATTTCTAGCGGCAAAAACTTTATATCTTTGAGATAAATTAATATCATCAAAAACATAATTTCTTACACTACATGGTAAAGTTTGAACAGAACCCGCATATACATAAAAGTTCTCGCTATCAGCAAAGAAAATAGTATTGTTGGCATTTACTGCTGCATTTGGAGATAAGATAGAAGTACCTTCATCCATTAAACTAAAACTAAACACAAAAGCTGAACCCGTATAATTCATAGAATATAAAGAAGTATCAGTCCAAATAAGTATTTCTTGTCGTGTTTTTATACCACCAATAATTTTACTACCTGAAGATAGCCTGTAATCACCTGCACTATTTTCATTTAAAACTTGCCATACATTAGGATTTTCTGTATCAGACCATCGAATAAGCATAGGATCTTGTGTGCTAGATCCGTGTTCATTAGCTCCTAAACACACAACGTGTTTACCTAGTTCACTAACAAGAGCTTGTGTTGCTACCGTTGGAGCAAATCCATCGGCTCCTGGTTTAGCAGACAAAGCAACCGCAGCAGCAGAAACGCCACCTGATTTATCCCAATAATACACACCACCATTATTAACATTAAATACTAAATCTTCACCAAAATTATCTTTACCCCATAGTCGTAATTGTTGGCCATCTGTTAATGAGGTAGCAGCATTACCCCAACCAATAAAAGTATCGGCTTGTTGAACAATAGCTCCAGCTGTATGTGTTGCGTCTTGTGTTCCTGATTGACCTCTCGTACAGCTTGTAAAAGATGTGGCTGTTAATGCTCCATAAGTTATTAATTCTTCATTAATTAATATTGTTCCTGTTACTGTAAAACCAGCAGTGGATACTACATTAATAGTAGCTGATCCAGCACTGTTAGTGCCTGTTGTAGTTGTTGATTGAACTCCTGTTTGTGTTCCCCCAAAAAAACCAGCTCCAAAACCTACACCAGCTGTATAGTCCACTGAACCCGTGTTAATCTGATAAACAGCAGTAACTGAACCACCTCCATTTACTGCTGAACTCGCAGAGGTGGATACATTTATTGTGTAGTTATCATTATCAATAATTGTAACTATCTGATGTTCTTTATTAAAATCTACTGCTGGAACTCCACCAACAGCTCCACTTCCTGAAAAAGTTACAAAATCATTTTGACCAGCATTATGGCCCGCATCAGTTACGGTAACTAAAGTAGATCCGTTAACAGTTGTAAATGGATTTGTTAGTGAAGAAGTTTTTCTCGTTGGTGTAATATCATTATAGGCTTCACCTTCAGACACATAAAACTTAAGATTAGTTCCAACACCTATATATTGACTTCCGTCAATAGCAGCCCATTGATTTAAGCTGCGACAAGTTCCTTGAAAAGTATTACTTCCTCTTTTCTCCCAACCACCTATTTTTTCTGGAAAACCTGAACGAAATCTTACTTTGTCAGAATCATACCATCCACCCTCATTTGAATAGCGTGTTCCTTCTTTTATAACTCCAGGTTTGAATTGAACATTCTCTAACATTGTTTACCTTAAGTTGGGAATGATGCGCCATATAAATCTATACGAGATCCTGATTTTAAGGTGTTGCCACCTAATTCACTAAACACTAAGCCATATACAGCAGTCGCATTTGCTGACGCTTCCTTTATATAACATTGACTTGTAGTACCTATATCACTAGTTGCTCCACCATCTTTTGTACAAGTGGACTGAGCATTACCAGCAAAATTATTTCCTGAAGAGTATTGAGCATTTCTAAATAAATACATTGTTCCCTCAACAACTACTTCCGTTGATGATGAAGAAGGGACACTTCCAACAGCAATAACTCCTGTGGCTGCATTAGAAGATTTATTTGCATTTGATGTTACAGCGCCTCCACTAGCTCCTGAAACATCTTGGTAGATAAATGTGCTGTTAAATATGTTACTAGCAGATACTTGGCTACCAGCTGAATCAACTAAACCAACTCTAAATGTTGTTAAAGTTGTAGCATCAAAAAGTAACCGATAAGTAGCCCACCATACATCATAAGCAACAGATCCAAAAATAGTCATAGAATTTGCTCCACCACTTATAGCATTACCTACAGTTGACCATGCTCCAATTGTTCCAATATCAACAAACTGTAAATTTCCAGAACTGTTCATTTGTAAAATTTGTTCTGAAGTTCCAGAAGAACTAGGGAATTGATAACCACCCGTGCCACCTATAGTAAAATCATCGGTAATTGTTCTATTAGCAACATGAAGAGCAGAAGACGGATTGGCTTGTCCAATACCCACTCTATTATTTGTTTGATCTAATACTAAAGTATTTGTATCAAAGTTTAATCCATTAGGAATAGAAACAGCATTACCATTAATTGTTGTTGTATCTCCAGAGGCATCGCCTAAAGTGGTATTTCCATCTACGGCTAAATTTGTACTTACTGTTAAAGCTTGACTTGCTGTTACATCTTTAGAAAGAACGACGCTTCCCGTTCCGTTTGGAGTTAGCACAACATTGCCGTTTGTATCTGTGGAAGAAATTGTGTTTCCTGTAAAATTAATGTTGTCTATATCTAAATCATCAGTAAATGTAAGAGCTGTATAAACATTAGAACCCGTGCCATACAAAATTGTTGTTTTACCATTTGGAATAGTGACAATTGTTCCTGTAGGCCCAGTTGTTCTTACTGCTATACTTTGTCCACCCGTTGTTCCATTTTTTACAACATATAATTTTTCTTGGGCTGGAATATAAATATTTGCTGTTGTTGCAATAGTTCCTTGAACATCAAGAACCATATTTCTTGATTGATCTGTTTGACCGTTATTTGTTGTAAGAGTGGTATCTCCAGAAATAGTTATAACTTCATAACCAGATATGGCTTGCTCTAATAAAGTTCCCATGTTTCGATTAGTTGTAGAACCCCATGTACCAGCTTGTTCCCCGGTAGCAATAAGTTCTAATCGTAAAGAATTTGAATATGTACTTGCCATTACGCTGCTATCTCCGTCCAACCTGGGGTTTGCGAATCGTCAATCACTTGCCACACATTAACAGCAGGTACTTGACCAGAAGAAATAAATCCTGTGGCACTCACTCCGGTTGGAGTAATAAGAGCTGTGCCTGATACATTTACATCTCCAACTATACCAAAAACATTCATTCCAGAGTTATTTACTGGAATAAGTATAGATGCTTTAAT
>CEUA01044219.1_pt1 | contig 18685 bp, 15 predicted proteins | sample 361541 | NCBI WGS metagenome assembly CEUA01 (sample SAMEA2623079, study PRJEB7988) | marine metagenome | isolation source: saline water (ENVO:00002010), including
AAAGTTTGTAAAAAAAGTTCTTTTTGTCTTAAAAAAGAAGTATAATTGCCATTATATCCTCTTGTGCGGGCATCTTGAACTTCTATAATATTATTACAAACTCTATCTAAAAAATATCTATCGTGGCTAACAATCAAAAGAGCTCCTTTAAATTTAGTTAAAAAATCCTCTAGCCAATTTAAAGTCTGTAAATCCAAATGGTTAGTCGGTTCATCTAAGAAAAATACATCGATCTCATTTAAGCCAACAAGTTGTCTTGCTAGTGCAACTTTAGCACGTTCTCCTCCCGACAATAAAGAAAGTTGTATGTCTAACGGGTGGTGTGCCAAATCCAATGCTTTCAGAATTTCTTGAGCATGTCCTGCAACATCGCCTCCACCTGAGCGTGCCATGAGACTTTGTAATTCTTGATATCTGTCCATATCTGGTTGCCAATCCCCTTCATAAAAGGAAGGGTTAGCCATTTTCTCCTCTAAATGTAATATTTCATCTTCTATTTCTTGGAATTGCCTTCCACGTCTACTAAGTTCTTCTCCTAAAGTAGCATTTTCATCTAAGTCTCTAATTTGTGTTAAAAATGCCAAACGAAGGCCTGCCGCAAAGGAAATATCTCCGAGATCTTGATCTTGATTGCTAATAGTACGTAATAGAGTGGTTTTTCCTGCACCATTATGCCCAACAATGCCAATCCTATCTCCTTCATCAATACGTAAGTTAACTGCTTCTAAAACAGTCAGAGGCCCAAAGGCTCGGTGCACCTCCTCGAGACGAATCAATTCCCTGACCATGAAGCATCGCGGGAAGATGTTCAATATAATACCAGTACAAATCAAAAGAGATGGCGCGTACGGAGTTCATGGAAAGCACGGAGGTGGAAATAGTTTGGAATGGGTCAAGGTCACGCGCTGAATTACTCCTTTCGGCAATTTCACCGGATGATCCAGAGGCATTTTCATCTCAAATAATAGATATAGAGGGATCTTCTGAATTGAAAATAAAAGTTATTTCTTCAAATTTAAAGTCTATTAGATCAACAATAGATGACATATTAGTTTGTTTGGCTGCAGCGGATACTAGTTTGGATGTAGTGGAAGAAAAATAATCTATGTAATTAAAAAATCGTATTATTGAAGTTAGATGGATGATACCGAGTATCATGGTTGGGGTACCGCATGATCGATCACATCTTCTTTGGGAAGGAGATATTGGAAATGGTTTAGCCACTCCATTGTTCCTAAAATCGATGGAGGGTTGGATAAATGCTATGGTTTTTGATGAACAAGGAGGAGGAGGAGGTCCCAATAACATAACAAAAGGAAAAATAATATGTAAAGAAAATGGTATTCTTTGTGGAAAACCAATAATAAATAAATTAATACAATTACATTTTCCTGAATGTGATATTGTTTGGAATGTGAACGAAGGAGAAGAAATCTCTAACGATCAAATAATTTTAGAAATAAAAGGAGTTTCAAAAGAAATTTTAAGAGTTGAAAGAATAATATTAAATATTTTGGGAAATTTGTCAGGTATTGCTACTAATACAAAAAAATGGATAGATAGATCGGCACAAATAAAAATTGCTGCAACACGTAAAACAGACTGGGGTTTAATGGATAAATGGGCAGTTTATGTGGGAGGTGGTTATACTCATAGATTGAATAGAAATGATGCTGTAATGTTAAAAGAAAATGATTTTGCTGCATCAAAGAGAAAGAAAGAGGTGTATTTAGAGACAATGTCTAGAGTTGTTGGTGAATTAAATATTTCAAAAGTTGATGATTTTATTATTGTAGAAGTACAAAATATAGATGAAGCAGTGATAGTTGTTAAATCATGGAGAGATAGAATAAAGAACGGTTGGAAAGAAGCAAAAATTGTATTGTTATTAGATAATATTGACATAGAAAGCGCCGAAAAAATATCTGAGAAACTAGTAAATAATAATCTACGTGATCATTGTATTCTAGAAGCATCTGGAGGTATTGACATTGATTCTTTAGAGCGCTGGATTAAGACTGATATTGAAATTATTTCATCAAGTAAATTAAATCGGGGGGTTTCTCCTCTTGATTTATCAATGTTATTTCAAAAGGAGTCGGTATAATGTCCAAAATACCAAAGAGTCATCCAAGATACAAGTCATTAATCTCTAGAGAAAAATTAGTCCAGGCTTCAAATAATGGACTTTTGGCTGAATCGGCTATGATTGCCCATGGAAGAGGTGAAGCTTTTGATTATCTTCTGGGTGAGAAAACTTCTAAATCTGCTTTGAAAGCGATTAGAGAGGTTGCAACTAGACTTAAAAAAGCAGAAAAACCTGTTATATCGGTGAATGGTAATACAGCAGTTTTAGCCGGGGAAGAATTGATAAAAATTGCAGCATTTATTTCCTGTCCAATTGAAATAAATATATATTATAGAACTGAATTAAGGATTTCAAAATTATTAAATTTAATGAACATATATAAGGATAAAATTGCTAATGAAAATCCTCCAAAAAATTGGAAAGGAGATTGGGCAAAAAGTATCAAAGAAGTAAAGATATTAGGTGAAAAATGTAAAGGAAGAATTCTTGGATTGGATGGTCCTCGTTCAATTTGTTCTTCAGAAGGGATAGAGAGAGCAGATGTTATATTAGTTCCTCTAGAAGATGGAGACAGATGCGAAGCACTTGTTGCCCTAGATAAAGAAGTTTTAGTTATTGATTTGAATCCACTTTCAAGAACTGCAAGAAATGCTACAGTAACTATTGTAGATGAGGTTTCTAGAGCTTCAAAGTTATTACTAAAAGAGATAATGTCTAATAAATATAATGAAGGGATTTGGAATAATGATATTGTGTTAATGGATGCTTTAGATATAATATCAAGTTCAATGAATCGAATCTAGATTATTTCCTATGATATGGACTTCCTCGGATGATTTCGGTGGCCCTATACAACTGCTCTAATAGTATGGATGCTGCCATTTCATGAAGGAATGTCATTTTTGAAAGTGATATTTTTTTAACTACTTTATTTTTTAATTTATCACTAAATCCATCAGGTGGACCTATAGCAAAATTTACAGTTTCATCACTTAGTGATACTTGTAAAACTAATTCAGATAACTCTTTACTTGTTTTCTGAGCTCCATTTTCATCCAAAATAATTAAATCTCCGTTAAGATTTGTCAATTTTTTTTCATAATTATCGGGACTTTTTTTATCTGAATATAACTTAACTGTCATTCCACGAGAAGATATTCTATTAGAATAATCAGTGATTATTGCTGCTAAATTCTTATCTTTGGGTTTACCAAAAATATGGACAACTATTCTACCCATAAATATATCCAGAAGCCCATATGTAATAGGATTTCGCAAAGCATCAAGACTATGTGCTATTACGGAAGTTCATTATGAGTCGCTGGCGCCGTCGGCGTAAACCCAAACCCTTTGTGGAAGAGCCACATATGCGTGGAGCTAGGATGTGGATACAAGACCTGAGAGAGTTATGTGAAAAATCATTCAATAACCACACCGATGGGCAATTAAAAGTTAGAGAAATGCAAATAGAATGGACAGTAGCAAATAAAAATGGAGAAGTTTCTGATTCTTTGTTGGAAGGATTAGATAGGAGGGCTTTTAGGCTCTTACAATCCAACGCAGAAGAATGGTTAGAATGGCTTGACAATGATGGTTTTTGGAGTCCAGGGTGGAAAGGGGAGGTATCAGAATAATGATTTCACTTAATTTTTGGGTATTCTTTTATTTTTTAGTTGGAGGTGTGATCCTATATTATAGCAGATATCAACCATTTCCTGAAATAGGTAGAAGATATTCTTTTTTGGTTGTTTTTTTTAGTATAATTTTTGCTATTGCAAATACGGCGCCTAGGGAAACACTAGAAGAATTTCCCGCTTTAATATCTGTAATTATTGGGGGTTTTGGAGTTATTTTCGGAGTTAGGCATATGGTAATTACAAAACAAGATGTTATTTTGGCTCCATTTGGAGGTATTTTATTATGTGTAGGTGCAATTGATTTATTTACTGTTGATTGGGTTGATTCAACAATGAATGAACAAATATTTTCATTCATAATGGCTTCTGTCATTGTAATACTAGAAATTTATCTTGCATTTAGAGGTTTAGTAGTGGGCGTCCCAGGTATCTCTTGGTCTAAATCTGGATTGAGGCAAATAAAAAGAGGTTTAATTTATGGAGAAAATGGTGCAATTGAACATTTTAAAAAATCATGGGATATGAATGATCCTTGGCTTAATACTATGAGTCATGCTGCATTATTATTAATCTATGAGAAAATTGGAGATGAGAGAAAGAGTGCTGAACATCTCTTAGAATTAGAAAAAGAAGGGGGTTGGGAAGCATTGGATGAATCTTGGACGGAAGTGATAAAAAATTCACTTAATGAAATTTCTATATAATTTTTGACACGAACTATTCAAAATAACAGAGGTCCTCGCGGATATACAATGGTTCGCATAACAAGAGTCCATACTGGAGGAGGGGACAAGGGAGAAACTTCGCTTTTAGATGGAGCTAGAGTGAGTAAAGGAAACCCTAGAGTGGAAATGTATGGAACTATTGATGAATTAAATTCACAACTTGGTATGGTCAGAATGGAGCTTCAGAGATTTGATAAAGCGTCCGATGAATTAAAAAAAACTATTGATATTGTTTTAGGAAGAGTGCAGCAAGAATTATTTGACATTGGAGGCGAATGTGCGTGTACACCCGGGAAACTGCCTTCGATGATGGTGCTCATAAGTGAAAAGGAAGGAGATAGATTAGTTGAAGAAATGAATATGTGGTTGGAGGATATAGAGCCACTTGAATCATTCATTATGCCCACTGGATCTGCGCCTATTGCAAGTTTACATGTGTCTAGGACTGTGGCTAGAAGGGCTGAACGGATTGCGTGCTTGATGATAGAAAATGAAGGGGAATCAGCAGTTAGAATTGAAATTATTTCTTATTTGAATCGCCTATCGGACTGGATGTTTGTTATGGGGAGATGGATAAGTACTAAATGTCAAGAAAAAGAAGTTTTATGGACGCCTCTTGGATTGAGGGTAAAAAATGACTAAACTGGTAGTCCGGAGTTAATCCTATATTTGCGAATAGAATTAATAATTTCTTTTTCTTGGTCAAATGTTAAATGTTTTTCAGTATCATCAAAATTTAACCATAAATAATTAGTGTGCTCATGCGATAGTGTAACATCTAACTCTTCGGTCTCGGCCAAATACCAAAATACCTCTTTAGGAATATCTTTTCCTTTCCGCTTGAATGTATATTCCGTACGGGCGTTCCAACTCTCATCTATCACCACATCTTTTATTCCAGTTTCTTCAGTTAATTCTCTCAAAGCCGTGTAATGATGATTTTCATCTTGATCTTCAATATGTCCTTTTGGGAAACTCCAGTGGCCTTGTGGGTATTGAAGTAGGAGTATGCTATCATAATTGATTAATATGAAACCGCATGACGTCTCCATAATGCTCCGAAGAGGTATGTGCCTATCGTAATTTTCTATAAATTATTAAAAATATAAATATTATTTGTTATTGGTTGTAAAAAAATACTACAAATTATGTAAATGATGGTTGATTTAAATGTATAAAAAAATATTATCATTAAATATTAAACGTATAATTACTGATACCGATTTAGATGGTGTTGTAACAGGCGCCATATTGAAGAGGTATTGGAAAGATGCTGAAGTAATCTTCACACAACCAGGGCAATTACGTTCTGGCATATTAGATGATAAAATAGATATTTCAACAGCAATATGTGATTTACCATATCATCCTAAATGTGGATTGAATATTGACCATCACCAATCAAATAAACCAAATGAAGAATTAGAAATTAAAGGAGTTGTTGCTTGGGAGGATTCGCCTTCTGCTGCTCGAATAGCATACAATATTATATCCAATGAATTAGATCTTACAGATTTAGATGAATTACTTATATGGGTCGATAAACTCGATAGTGGCAAAATATCTAAAGACGAATATTTATCAGAAAACAATGTATTATGGTTAGGGAGAATAATCGGAGATGATCCCAAAATTGCATCGTATATATTAGATAAATTGAAAGATAAAATCTCTATAGATACTATCTTTACAGACTGTTTTATTGTTCCATATTTATCTAAAAAAAAGGAAGAGCAATTAAAAATTAGAAAAATTATTACAGATAGAATGAAAATAATAAACAGATTAGCAATTGTTAATTTTGAAGGATCTGGAATTCGCTCAAATGGTTATAGTGTTACCGCAATGGCTGGTAATGATTGTGATGCTTGTATAATAATTCATGGAGATTTGGGAGCTTCCTTTGATGATTACCCAAAATATCCAGTTTCCGCTTCTTTCTATACCAATTCATTTTTACATAAAGGAAAGGGTATTTATGATTTAACAAAATTGGCAATGAGGTTTGATTCAGAGGGAGGAGGTCATGCTAATGCCTGTGGTTGCAGAATTAAGATTATTGATGAAAATGAATCAGATGAGAGAAAGATAATATCAGATGATATTGAACAAAATTTAGAAGAATGGGTGCGGATGTGGAGTGAAAATATACTAAATTATTTGTAAAAGATATAAAAATCCTAAAAAAGCATGAATTATTATAAGTATAGACATGATATCTCCCAGCCTCCCATGTAAATCTCTAGATCTAGAAAAAGAATTTTCGCCTTGTTTTTTATTTGTTGAATGTCCGGAATTCCAAAGAATTATCATTAATATTACTCCTAATATTCCTCCAGAAGCATGAAAATTATTTGGTATTATATAACTAAAAATTGGAACTTGGTCTATCCAAGCACGAGTTATTTCAGCAATAAAGGCTAATAAAACGACAAAAATTGTTCCGAGCATCAGTTTATTTCCATTTATTCTATGCTGTTCAAGTGAAATTTTATAATTTTGATTTTTCAAAAAGGATTTTTGTTGTCTCCATTTTCGTTGTTTCATAAATGTCCAAATTAATATCAAAGCGGCAATCGGATGAAGAAGAATGATGGCACCCAATATGACATTCATGCTACTCGATAATGCACATATGACTTGAGTTCTCTGTTGTATAATTTGATTATATGGGCGATGTATTGATGTATGATTGATAGAGGGCCCTGATTAGTGAGTTCAGATGGAACAGTATCTCTTTGAATGTCTAAATTCTTTATCTCAGTCTGGTGATGATAAAATAAGGAGATTGAATAGGGTTCAAAAAATATCTGCATGGGATCTTTTGAATAAGGAATGGCGGGCTTTGGTTGCATTAGCGGCCAAGAAAGAGGGTTTGCCAGAAATAAATCAAAACACAACCAATAATCTTAGAAATATAAATTCAAATCGTAATAAAAAAATAGGAAGGAGGGGAGGTAAAGGACTTAGGAGAAGTTTTGAAGACAATCTGGCACATCCATCTGAAATAATTACATCTAAAGACTCAGATGGTTACAAATTAGCTGTTTTAATTGCACAAAAAATAAGAATGGAAAATTCATGGGATTCAAAATGGGACATTCATTTAGATGGTATAAGAAAATCATGTGAAAAGGGAATACATCCAGTTTGGAATAAATTAGCCCAAGAAGCCGGTCTCTTTGCTGAACTTAGTAGATTCAAGATTAGTCAAGAAAATGCAACAGAGAAAGATTCTTCTCTTTGGATTAATAATTCCTATTTTGACCCAGAAGATACTATGGAAATGAAATCATGGTTGGGGATGAATTTGCCTTTTAATGCAAAAACTGACCAATTAAAAATGATCCAAAAAATAAAAAAAGATATGGCCAATAAACCTCGCTTTTCAGAATGGAGTAGATGGATGGATCCAGTTTTAAGAAATCAAGAAAAAGAAATGGCATTAATTGAAGGTATGATACTTGCATGTTCTAAACATGATGATGCCATTAGGGTTTTAGATAGCATATCTGAAAAATCACTTATAGATGTAGCAAAAAAACAGGTTAGATTGTTAAAATTACGTTCTGGTGATTTAACTAATTGGGACCAAGATTCTAAAATTGAAGCGGACGATTTGTTATCATCTGCGATTAAAACTAGTGCATGGGAGAAAATTGAAAATATCGATAGAGATTTTTCAGTTGAAGAATTGCGTTTTGGAATGGAAATTTTATCAAAATCAAAAAATAAAGTACCAAACTTTATTATTTGGAAATTGGCATTTGAATTATATTTAATAGAAGAATTTGAGCAGGCTTATGAAGCTGTAAGCAAGCTAATGATTGAAAATAATCAACAACTAAAAATTGCTTTAAAAATATATTCAGAAAAAGATATGGGAGTTGTTATAAAAAATTCTTTGAATATTTTAGATATTGACGGACTTTTAATGGTGGCAAAAAATTCATTGTGTGATAATCAAATAAGAATCGAAGCGGCAGAAAAAGTTTTACAATTGGACACTATTAGATATATGAGTGATGTTTTAGATATTTTTACAGAAGTAGCCGATATTGAAAATTTATCAAAAATATTAGTAGAAAATAAATCATTAGCTAAAGTTTATCCCGAGCGTGTACTATTAATTTGGCATATGATTAGTGCGGAAAATGCAAAAAATATTAGTAATGATTTAGAGGTGTTAAGAGAAGATGCTTTAGAATCAATTGAAGAATCCCCTGAAGATCTAATTCTTACTGATGTATCTAAAGCACTTATATCACTACTTGATGGGATTCCGAGCGATATGAGTGCCATTAATGAAAAATTAGATTCAGATGGTTTACTGGCACTAAATGAAGTTCGTAGAGCATTGTCTCCAGAAGGAGACAGTATGGTTAGAATAAAAACAATACAAAATCTTGAAAATTCGATAAAAATTGCAGAATTGAATCATCTAGAAAGGCGATTATTTCGCTCTCTTAATGATTCATTATTATTAAATCGGATAGCGATGGATGTAGAAAGTGGCATGTCAGAAAGAATATCGGAGGCAAATCGTATACTGGTTTTGATTACTAATGAAGATAATATTTCTATGCAAAGTATAAAATTTGTTATTGAAATGATTATTGAACATGGAAAAATACTTGCTGAAGGAATCGTGCCCTTAGAAAAATGGTATAGGAAAAATGATAATAATAGCCTAAATTCTAAACTTGTAAAGGCTACAATTGAAAGTTCACGTGGAAACTATCTACAGGCGGCAAGGGAATACCAAGATGCAGCAAAAAAATCTCAACATGATTTCGAAAAATATGCATTAATAATGAGGAAAGCACTAATCTCTTATGCACATGGAGGAGGGTGGAAGAATTCGGTAAATCTGATTAATTCGAAACCTGCATTATCTGCATCAGTAACTGAAAGATTTCAACTGTACCTCAATGTTTGCAATGATGAGGCAGGTAGCAAAAAAGATAAGGCAAGAAATCGTCTACATGAATATGCAATAAAAGAAGTACAAACAGGAATATCTGATATTAAAGAGACTAGAGGTGCACAAATTGAAGCTTTGCAATTACTTATGAGATATCCGGAAGAATTGGATCCTCCATTGCCAAAATCACCTTTTCAGGGACGGGTTAGGGCAGCAATACGTGGTTTACAAAGAATAGAAACCACTCATCGTTCTGAATTAGATCTAAAATTTGAGCAAGAAATGGGAAGAGAAGAGAAAGATATATTGGAAATTCAATCAATAGCAAATCAAATAGCAGATTACGTACCTGTTAGAGGATTAAGAAAACTTGAACGAGCGATAAATTCCTCAGATTTATCGGAAAAGAAGAAGGCCATATTGGAGAGGGTTGCTGGGGCCATGTTTGTACAACATAGTGAATCTATTCCGATAAAAGAAAGGGGTTTGTTACGTAATCTTTCGCTAAAAACTGTAGTTATTGTAGATACAAATATTTTGATTGATGCTTTAAAGGATGATTTATTGAGAGAAATGTCTGGAGATAGTTTTGGAAGTCTTAATTGGACTGTAGAACGTTCATTTCATTGGATTTTAAGGAGAAGAAGTAAAGAAAATTTGATGTTTATGAATATCCCTCCAATGGTGAAAGCAGAATTTCTAAATAGAGTCAAAACACCAAAGGATGTATTGAAATTATTTTCTAAAAGGGTGTATATTGATTCTAAAACATGGGATGAGAAAATAAGTAAAAAATTACTTAATGAAAAGGTAAAACATATATGTAAAGAGTTTAATAATTGGGACTGTAAGATTGATAAAGGAAAAATGAAAGAGATAGGATTGGAACGGTTTATGATACAACACAAAGGCATATTTGAAGAGATTACAAAACAAAAAATAAGTAGAGGAGATGATGCAGGAAGAAGTGTAATAGAAAATCAAGAGATATATCCTGAAGGTGGAGATATGCAAATAATGCGCTATGCTGCTGAATTATGTAATGGTATTAATCCAGAAATTGGTAAAATTTTAATTGCAACTAGAGATAGTGATTTCAAATTAATCTCAAGAGCTCTGGAAGAAGAATATGGATTTGGAATAGTAGGGGATGCACAGGAATTGAATAGAAGAATATTGAGAAAAATATCTTGATAATATGATGGTCAATTGATTTGTTTTGAAAACCATTTTTCTAATATTTTTCTTCTTTCAATGGAGTCTACTGCTGATGTGTGTGGCATAGAATCTAAAACGTGGATTTCAGAAATATCATGGTAGTGTTCTTTTAACAATTCAAAATGATCATTCCCAAGTGTTTCATCATTTCCTGCCTGAATTACTAATATTGGTACTTTAGGAATTCCCCAAAAGGGAATTTGGGCATTGGCATATCCTACATTTAAATCGGGATGTATTCGTTGATATTCTCTTCTTAAAATATGTCTGACCCATGAATTTGCCATTACAGCCCTTCCAGGTAATTTTTTTTCAATAACGAGTGGGAAAGAAGTTGCTGGAGATTCTAATATTATACCCCTAAGAACTTTGTTCCACCAGCCAGATGAATGTGATGAAAGTCTGATTGTGAGAAATCCCCCCATAGAATGGCCATAAATCCATAAATTATCCGGAATGTATCCTAAAATAGTAGGTATTTTTTCTAATAATAACTCAATATCGGCTATTACTTTTAATATAGTCCATTCATACTTTCCTTTTTGTTCACCAAAACCTCGTTGATCTAAACTAAAAATATTTGGTCCCATATTATTCATATGCTGGCATCTTGATTCTCCTCTACCTAAACTTGAATTGTAACCATGCAAATATAATATAACATCTTTACTATTATTGTTAGATTCTAAAAAATGTGCCTTTAAAGTTTCATTACCCCATCCTAAAAACATAAATGGTTGCCAACGGATATCAGTAATATTAGTTAATTCTCTAGAAGGAGTTATGAAAACTGAAGCATATATTCTCCATCTCATAAATAACCACCCTGCAATCGGAATTGATGCCCCCAATAGGACCCAAGAAATTCGATATGTTCTCCATAATGGTAATATTGTTAACATAATAAGTTGAATTAATATTAATGCAGTCAAAATCTTTGGTTTACTTGGTAAAAGTGGTTTTGGTGTTTTTTGATATACTGCTGCTTTCAAATGAGATATACGGGATTGTTCATTTCTTTTTTTACTCAAAAAATAACCACCTTTCGTTATCTGGAGTTAGATTAATTACATAAATAAAACAGTGAAACTGATTACAACATGTTGTAATATGTACACTTGATTTTAATTTTACACTAAGATTAAACTATGTAATATATAATTCAAATACCTTAGTATTGGGCGACCAGCATGGAAGGTGCCACAGATCCTGTTACCTTGGAAAATCGTCTTTATTTTAAAATGGGTATTTTTGTTTATGATAATGCGAAGGTCGTGCTCATATGCTCTTTACTACTTTGCGCCGGTCTAGGGTACATGATCACACTAGAGCCAAGATACATTGAGGGCTATGGAGAAGGAGATCTGGAATCTGTTGATGGTTGGGAGGCAGCAGGAAAGGGTTTCTCTGACCCTAACGAGACGGATTTCGAATCTTTCCACGTTCTATTCCATCACCCTGGCCATAATTATGATGATGATAATGTAATCTCTGCTATTCAGTCGGCCATCGAGGTACTTTCTACAAATAAGAACATCGATCTAGAAGTTCCTTGGGAGGCTAATGAAGCCAACCGATCTACATTGGTAAGCGACGTAGATCCTTCGTGGTCTAGAGTATACGTCAAGGTCAACATGAACAGAGAAGACTCTAAGGTCCTCCTGAAGGAGATTTATCAGGATATAGAACTACCAAAAAATGCCCCAGAAGGGATGGAAAAGTACCTCACAGACAATTTAGCGATCGACATCACCTTCGATCTAGTTCTCAAAGAAGAGCTTTTGAGAGCAGAGTTAATCTCTGCTCCTTTAACTATACTCATTCTCTTGTTTGTGTTCGGTACTGCAGTCTCTGCAAGTCTCCCGGCATTGTCTGGAATCTATACTGTGATAGCTGCAGTCGGTATAATTCACGGCCTTACGTACATTGTCGATGACCTCACAGTTTATGCCGTGAATATCGTATCATTGCTGGGTATTGGACTGAGTGTAGATTATTCGCTGTTTATAGTAAACAGATTCAGAGAGGAGTTAGGTAGAGGGCATGACAAGCGGATCGCTATCGCAATGACTAGCGCGACCGCGGGAAGGGCAATTCTGTTTTCAGGCCTCACAGTAGTTGCAGGCCTGACCGGAATGTTGTTCTTCGATAATACTGGACTGCCATCACTGGGATGGGGTGGTATTTGTGCAACTTTGGTAGCGCTCACTTCCTCTGTCATTCTACTCCCATCTATACTTGCAATACTCGGAGATAGGATTAATTATGGAAGAGTTCCTTTGGGCCTCAGCACAGATATATCTGATGATGGTTTCTGGTCTAATTTGGCTAGAAGGGTTATGGACAAACCGTTCTCGTTTTTGATTCCCTCCGTTCTAATTCTTTTGATAGCAGGGGCTCCGTTTCTTCAAGCAGAGTGGGGCATCACCTCTTGGAAGACTTTGAGCCCGGATAATGAAGCCAGAGGCGGCATGGAGTTTACGGATGAAAATTGGCCCCAGGAAGTTTCGAACACCGCTCTAATTGTTTATGAAATTCAACCTGGCACAGATGTGTTTTCTGAAGAAAACATCCGAAGTCTTCACGCATTTTCTAAAGATATATTGTCTATCGAAGGTGCCAATTATGTCTTCACTTACGCACACTTTAACTCAAGTTGGACTGAAGACGAGGTCGTTGATTTCTGGAATGATTCAGCTTATAACGAATTATCGACAGATGAGGCAATGGTCCTTGAAATGGAAAGAGGATTCTACGCTGATTCGTCTGTTGGAGATGGAGTAGTTCTCATACAAGTAGCCATCGAGGGAGATCAAAGTAGCGAGGCGTCGAGAAAGGTCGTTCAAGAGATAAGGGGTTTGAATGAGAAAGAAAGTCAGTTTGGGGGTGTTTCTGAGGTCAATGTTGCAGGTTTCGCAGCATATAACCAAGATGTCTTAGATGCTGTTAAGGAGAATTTGCCAATTGCCATGATATTCATACTGACTTCTAGCTACCTGCTAATCTTCCTACAGGTAAGATCAGTGATTCTGCCTCTGAAAGCCCTCGTGATGAATATACTATCAGTAAGTGCCTCATTCGGAATATTGGTATGGATATTCCAAGAGGGGAACGGAGCGGAGTTACTCAATTTCACTCCTCAGCCCATAGATCCAACCACACCTGTGATGATTTTCGCTATTTTGTTTGGACTAAGCATGGATTATGAAGTACTGATGCTCTCCAGAATCCACGAAGAATGGGAGAGAATAGGTGACAACACGATGGCTGTAGCTACTGGGCTACAAAAGAGCGGTCGAATAATCACATCTGCCGCTCTAGTCATGGTCACCGTCTTCTCGGCCTTTGGATTCTCATCGGTTTCGCTTATGATGCAATTCGGCTTCATGCTAGCACTCGGAGTGGCTGTCGATGCGACTATTGTTCGTGCATTGGTTGTTCCTGCAACGATGAGATTAATGGGCAATTTGAACTGGTGGTCACCTAAATGGTTACAAAGAAATTCAGATTGATTTGAAAATAAAATCAATCGTTCTGAAGAATAATTTAGTTTTACATGTGATTAATTATTGCTTCTCCGAATGAAGAGCAGGAGAGGAGTGTGGCATCATCCATCAATCTTTCAAAATCATATGTTACTGTTTTTGCAGAAATGGCCCCCTCCATGCCTCTGACAATTAAATCTGCAGCTTCATGCCAACCCATATGACGTAACATCATTTCAGCAGACAATATTAATGATCCTGGATTAACTTTGTTTTGACCAGTATATTTTGGGGCTGTGCCGTGAGTTGCTTCAAATATTGAAATTCCAGTGTCATAATTTATATTTGCACCTGGTGCAATTCCTATTCCGCCAACTTGGGCTGCTAATGCGTCTGATATATAATCTCCATTAAGATTCATTGTAGTTAAAACACCATATTCTCTTGGCCTTGTTAAAATTTGTTGGAGCATTGCATCTGCAATTACATCTTTGATAATAATTTGATTGGCGGTTTTTGGATTCTTAATAGTACACCACGGGCCACCATCTAGTTCAACCGCATCAAATTCATCTTTAGCTAACTGATAGCCCCAATCTCTAAACCCTCCTTCTGTAAATTTCATTATATTTCCTTTGTGCACTATGGTAACATTTTTTTTATCTTGTTCAATTGCATAATTAATCGCTGCCCTAACTATCCTGTAAGTCCCTTCTTTACTAATTGGTTTGATCCCTATGCCGCTGGTTTCTGGAAACCTTATTTTGTCTACGCCCATTTCTTCTTGTAAAAAATCAATCACCCTTTTCACTTGTGGACTACCTGCTTCCCACTCTATTCCGGCATATACATCCTCACTATTTTCACGAAAAATGATCATATCAACATCTTCTGGTGATTTGACCGGGCTTGGCGTTCCTTCATACCACCTAACTGGTCGAACGCACGCAAAAAGATCTAGTTTTTGACGAAGGGCGACATTAAGACTCCTGATCCCTCCTCCGACGGGCGTTGTAAGTGGGCCTTTTATCGAAATTAAACCAGACCTCATTGCTTCTAATGTCTCTTCTGGTAGCCATTCTCCGGTTTTATCAAATGCTTTTTGTCCCGCTAAAACTTCATGCCAATAAATCTTCTTCGTCTGAGAATATGCTTTTTTTACTGCTGAATTGACAACATCAATCATTACAGGAGTAATATCTATGCCTATCCCATCACCTTCGATATAATGAATAATGGGGGTATCGGGAATAGATAATTTTTCATCTTGCATAGTAACTTTATGGCCCTCTGTCATATATCTCATATACGCCACAAGCCTGTCATTGAAGAAGCCAACCCTCATGACCTAGTTTATAGTGGCCATAATTATGAAGGGGACAGTTCGATGGGTCGAAGATAAAACAATGGAAGGTATTACTGAGGGAGGTAAGAAATTTGGAATCTATGGGAAAGATTACCCAAGTCCTATGGAAATGCTGTTACACGCACATGCTGCTTGTTCATTCATTGACGTTATAGGTGGATTAAAAGACCGTATGGAAAACGTAAATGAAGCATGGATAGAAATAGAAGGTACCAGAAAAGAAGTGGCTCCTAGGACGTTTGAATCTGTCCATATGAAATACATAATAAATGGAAATGTGCAAAAAGAATTAGTCAATAGAATAATAGAATATAGTCATGAAAAACTTTGTTCAGTGGGGATTATGTTAACAGGTTTTGGTATGAAATTAACATGGGAACTTGAGATTAATAAAATATGATTCGGCGCTCGTGGAAAAAGATGAAAAATAACAATAATGACATAATTTAGACCTAGTTCTTCCTCAATCATTAAACACCCTCTATCAGGAAGGGAAAATCCCGCACGTAGGGCAATGCAGAAATTGGACATTCAAATGATAGGAGGAGTATATAATGCAGTCGAAGATAAAAAAGGTCAATTCAGAATCAGAAGAAGAAAGTGGGATGATAATTGAAAGAAGATTTACTGCAGCTGGCGAAGACCCTTTTGGTTCATTTAATTGGATTGAAATGGATGTAGAAATTAGAAATCCTGATGGGTCGATGGCGGAATCTATTCAAGGAGTAAAACTTCCTTCAGGTTTTTCTGGAGTCCCTGGGAAAGTTCTAGCACAGAAATATTTGCGTAAAGCAGGAGTTCCTCTCTATCTCCGAAAGGTGTCTGAAGATAATGTGCCTGTTTGGCTTCAAAGAAGCGAGCCCGATCATGAAAAGCTTCAAACTGTTGAGAAAGAAAAAAGATGGGGCGGGGAAACCGATGGAAGGGATTTATTCAGAAGACTAGCTGGAACATGGACCTATTGGGGTTGGAAGTATGGTTATTTTGCAAGTGAAGCCGATGCCTTAGCATATTTTGATGAAATGTGTTACCTGATAGCAAGTCAGAGATCTGCACCAAATAGCCCTCAATGGTTCAATACTGGGCTACATTGGGCATATGGCATAGAAGGCCCGGCCCAAGGCCACCACTATATTGACCCTACAACAGGAGAATTAAATTTGTCTTCCAATGCTTATGAGCATCCTCAACCTCATGCCTGTTTTATTCAGTCAGTATCTGATGAATTAGTAGGTGGTACTGGTTCAATAATGGGGTTATGGAATAGAGAGGCTTTATTATTCAAATATGGTTCAGGAACTGGTTCAAACTTTTCTAGTATTAGAGGGAAAGATGAACCCCTGTCTGGAGGTGGGAAATCATCTGGTTTGTTGTCTTTCTTAAAGATAGGAGATAGAGCGGCTGGTGCTATAAAATCTGGAGGAACAACACGTAGGGCTGCCAAAATGGTAACTCTTGATCTCGATCATCCAGATATCGAAGAATATATTGATTGGAAGGCTAGTGAAGAAGAAAAGGTATCTGCACTTGTAATTGGTAGTAACATACTACAAAAGCATGCCAATTCCATTATGGAAAAAATTTGGGAACATAATGATGATTCAACAAGATTTGATCAAGGTACAAATATACCACTAAGAAAAGCCATGGTACAAGCAATAAAAGATAGTGTTCCTCAGCCACATATTCAAAGGATTATTGACTTAGCAAAACAAGGATGGAGGGGTGTTGATTTCGATGTTCTAGATACTGATTGGCAAGGAGAGGCATATATGACGGTGTCTGGTCAAAATAGCAATAATTCTGTTAGAGTTCCTAATGAATTTATGGATGCAGTGAAAAATAAGGGAGATTGGAATCTTTATTACAGAACTGAATTAGACAAAGCAGCAGAAGAAGGACGTGCACCAGAGCCTTGCAAAGTACTAGATGCTGGTGAATTATGGGATAAAGTAGCATACACTGCGTGGGCGTGTGCAGATCCTGGAGTACAATTTGATACAACGATTAATGAATGGCACACATGTCCAGAAGGAGGGAAAATAAATGGTTCTAATCCTTGTTCTGAATATATGTTCCTTGATGATACCGCATGTAATCTAGCGAGTATAAATCTTCTGAAATATTATGATATGGGGACGCAGTCATTCAATATAGAGGATTTTCGTCATAGTGTTCGTCTATGGACAACAACATTAGAAGTTAGTGTCTTAATGGCGCAATTCCCTTCAGCAGAAATTGCACAAAGATCTTATGATTATAGAACATTAGGATTAGGTTACTGTAATATTGGATCTTTGTTGATGCATATGGGAATACCATACGATGATGAACGAGGATACGCTATTTGTGGGGCTATGACTGCAATAATGTGTGGTGAGTCGTATGCCACTAGTGCAGAAATAGCATCAATATTGGGCCCTTATCCAGATTATGAAAGGAATAAAGAACATATGCTCAAAGTTATGCGTAATCATCGGAGAGCTGCTTATGGTACAGAAGATGTAGAATATGAAGGATTGACGGTTACTCCAATGAGTATAGATTCGAAAAAATGTCCAAAGGATTTATTGGAAGCTGCTCGTAATGCGTGGGATGTTGCGTTAAGAGAAGGCGAGGAACACGGATATAGAAATGCGCAAACAACGGTTATTGCTCCTACTGGTACAATAGGATTGGTAATGGGTGCAGATACAACCGGAGTAGAACCTCAGTTTTCTCTGGTACAATACAAAACATTGGCTGGAGGGGGTTCATTGAGGATTGTAAATAGTGGAGTTCCTAATGCATTGAAAAGACTTGGTTATAGTGATAATGAAACAATTGAAATTGAAGAGTATATCACAGGTACTAAAACTTTGAGTAATTGTCCACATCTTTCTGGTGAAAGGTTAACCAGTCTAGGATTAGATGCCGCAACAATAAAGAAATTAGAAGATAGTTTTGGTGATGTATTTGATATCCGTTCTGCCTTTTCTCCAACAATACTAGGTGAAGAGGTTTGTAAACAAACATTAGGTATGAGTCAGGAAGATTATGATAATCCATTCTTTGATGTTTTAACTCATATAGGATTATCATCTGATGAGATTGATACTGCCAATGATTATGTATTTGGATATAATATGATAGAAGGAGCTCCTGGCCTAAAAGAAGAGCATTTGGCTGTATTTGATTGTGCTACTCCTTGTGGCAAATATGGTAAAAGATCTATTGATTGGAAAGCTCATGTTATGATGAT
>CEUA01019329.1_pt1 | contig 18675 bp, 18 predicted proteins | sample 361541 | NCBI WGS metagenome assembly CEUA01 (sample SAMEA2623079, study PRJEB7988) | marine metagenome | isolation source: saline water (ENVO:00002010), including
TTGTCTTAAAGTTTCTGGTAGTTGCCCTGGTTCATTAATTCTGACACTTGATTTTGTAACACTCTTGAACATAGCCAGGTCATCTATTTCTTGGTAAGTGTTTCTGTTTCTTGTTTCTGTATAAGGTCCACCTGTAATTGCAATTACAGGAGAGCATGCTAAAAAAGGATCTTTTAAAGCTGCAGCTATATTTGCAGCTCCTACTTTTTGTGCCATGCAAATTCCAGGTTTTCTACTCGCTCTTGCATAACCATCAGCCATGTAAACAGCTGATTTTTCACTATGAGGCATAATTCTTTTTATATTTGTATTTTTATCTATTTCAGCTAATGCATGGGGTAATATAACTGGTATAAAAAAGATATGAGAAACTTCATAAGCCTCCATAAAATTGGATACGAATGTTGACCCTTTCACGTTTGCTCCTTACTATCTTATTCAAGATAGTCTAAATCAAGTGGATTTAAATTGTAAGAATGTCATACGAATTTGAAAAAGAAAAAATTTATAGAATGCCAACCCATTTTGGACCTAGTCTTGGGCCAAGACAGGGGCCAAACGGAAGAAAATTTGAATGTAAAGATAATCCTAAATCGAAATCTATTTCTGTAAGCTTTTTAACAAATCCAGATCAACTTGAATCTTTTTTACCTCCAAATTTTTCACTATATGGCCAACCTATAGTTACTGTAACAGCAAGCTATATGAAAGAAATAGAATGGTTAGCAGGCAGAGGATACAACACTCTAGGAGTTAGCTTTCCAGTTGAATTTAGTGGAGACAAGGATAAGGCAAGAGGAAATTTTTTATTAGTACTTTGGGAGAACCTTACTGATCCGATATTAACAGGCAGAGAAGAATTAGGATTTTCAAAAATATATTGTAAATTACCTGAACCTAAATTATATAAAGATAAAATTTCTTGCACTGCAAGCTGGATGGATTTTAATTTTATGAATATAGAAATTAATAAAATTTCTTCAGGCGAAATTCCATTAAATAAGCCAAAAACAGATGACAAATATTTAAAAGGAATGCTGCATTATAAATATATTCCAAAGACAGGTGGAGCCCCAGGTTCATGGGGAGAAAAAGATATTGCTTACGCAGTATTAACACCAGAAGAGACTCCAAATAAAGTTGTAAAAAGTATTTCGCATGGGGAAGGAAAAGTTAACTTTGTTAAGGCACGATGGGAGGATATGCCAACTCAATATACTATTGTTAATGCTTTTGCAGATTTAGAAAAAATAAAATACCTTGATGCAACCGTAACTGAAACAGTTGGGCTAAAAGATATTAGCGATCAAAGAATATTATTATAAAAAATGTATGGCCTTGATAACAAAGTAGCAATAATAACTGGGGCAGGAGGCAAGAGTGGAATTGGAAGATCAGTTGCTACTCGTTTATCTGAAGAAGGGGCTAAAATTATAGTTACTGATATTGTTGAAAATCCTTACCCCGAAGAAGGATGGAATGGGCTTCCATCAGTAGTAGAAGAAATAATAGCAAATGGGGGAGAAGCGACTCAGATCTTGTCAGATGTAACAGATTTTTCCAGTATCAATAATTTAATTAAAGAGGCAATTAAAAAGTTTGGTAGAGTTGACATATTAGTAAACAATGCAGGAGCTACTGCCAACAAAGACAGGGTTGCAATATTTGATCTAGATGAAAATGAATGGGATAGAGTAATAGATGTTAATTTAAAAGGAGTTTATCTATTTTCAAAAGCCTTTTCTAAACAACTAATATCACAAAATGAAGGCGGAAAGATTATTAATATTTCTTCAATTGCAGGCAAGAAAGGATCAGAAACATTTGGTGCTTATAATGCATCAAAAGCTGGGGTTATAAGACTAACAGAATCAATAGCGCTTGATTTAGCAAAGTATAATATTAATGTTAATTCAGTATGTCCTAGCTGGGTTGATACAGAAAGGGTAGATGTATATGTCGAGCATTTATATAAAGATGATATTTCTCATCAAGAAAAAAGAAACCTTCATCTATCAAGTATTGAGGCTTCAGTTCCATTAGGCAGATATGCAACACCTAATGATGTAGCAAAAGCAGTAGCATTTTTAAGCTCTGAAGAATCCTCTTTTATAACTGGAGCTTCATTAAATGTATCTGGTGGAATAATTGCATAATCCGATTTGGGTACCTACTAAAGAACGAATAAGAAATTCATTAATTTCTGATTTTATAAAATTCTTATCTGACAGCAATGTCCATAAGTTTGATGATTATCCCTCTCTTTGGAAATGGTCTATTGATATGCCTGATGAATTTTGGTCATTATTTTGGGATTTCTCAAAAATTATTGGATACAAAGGCGATGAGGTTTTAACAATAAGAAGGGACCCTACTAAGTCTAAGTTTTTTTCTGATAGTAAAATTAGTTTTGCAGAGAATATTCTAAAATCAAATGAACTTGAGAATAAAATAATTTTTTGGGCTGAAGATAAATTTAGAAGAGAATTAGATCTAGAACAAATTATTAATCAAGTCCATTCTCTTTCCAATTTTTTTATAAGTAATGGAATTAAAGAAGGAGATAGAATTGCTGGCTATTTATCTAATATTCCTGAAGGAGTAATTGCAGCATTAGCTGCTTCTAATGTTGGGGCCATATGGTCTAGTTGTTCACCTGATTTTGGGGTTGATTCAGCTGTTGATAGGTTTATTCAGATATCTCCTAAAATGCTTTTCACTAGTGATCAAGTTATTCAGAATGGAGAGTTTGAGGAATTAAATATTAGGGTAAATGAAATAGTTTCTAGGATTCCCAGTATTGAAAAAGTAGTGGTATCTAATTATGTTCCTGGTAAGCCAAAAATTTTGGATAAGTTTAATAATTCAGTTAGTTTCAGCGAGATTATTAAAGAAAAGTCTTTTCATAATTGGAATCGATTTGATTTTAATCATCCTCTATATATTTTATTCTCTAGCGGAACAACTGGCCCCCCTAAATCCATTATGCATGGATCAGGAGGAACTCTCATTCAACACTTCAAAGAACATAAGCTTCACTGTGATATAAAGCCCGGAGATAAAGTTATATACAATACTTCTTCGGGCTGGATGATGTGGAATTGGTTATTATCCTGCCTAGGCTCGGGCGCATCAATAATTTTATTTGATGGAGGAATATTTAGCCCAAGACCAAAATTTATTTTTGATTTAATTGATCAGGAAGAAATTACATTTTGGGGCACTAGTGCAAAATATATTGAAGCAATAGAAAAACTTAAGTTAACTCCTAGAAAAACTCATAATTTAAAAAAATTAAAAACTATTTCATCCACAGGATCACCTTTGTCTGAGGAAAGCTTTAAATACATATATAGGGAAGTTAAAAATGATGTTCATCTTACTTCAATTAGTGGAGGTACTGATATAGTTGGGTGTTTTGTTCAAGGAAATCCTAATATGCCTGTGTTTCCTGGAGAGATTCAAGTAAAGGGGCTAGGGATGGATGTTGATATATTTGATGAGGAAGGAAATTCAGTAAAAGAGACTCAAGGAGAGTTAGTTTGTAAAAATAATTTTCCTAGTCAGCCAATAGGATTTTGGAATGATGATGACAATAGAAATTATTATGAAACTTATTACACAAAATATAATAATATTTGGCATCATGGAGATTTTGCTTCTGAAACAAATAATTTAGGGATTAAAATTTTTGGCAGGTCAGACACAACACTAAATCCTAGAGGAATAAGAATAGGCACGAGTGAAATTTATCGACAAATTAATAAATTTGATGAAGTTATTGATAGTTTGGCAGTATCTCACGGTGATGAAAGAATAATACTTTTTGTAAAGCTAGCAGAAAAACAAAAGTTAGATACGGATTTAATAAAAAAATATAAAAAAAATATTAAAGAAAATACTACGAGTAATCATGTTCCTAAGTTAATTATTCAGGTCCCTGATCTGCCAATAACCAAGAGTGGCAAGCTAAGTGAAATGTCAGTTAAGAGGATAATAAATAATCAAGAATTAAATAATATTCAGTCACTAGAGAATCCAGAATCAATTGAATTTTTTAGAAACCTAAATCTATAGAGCTCTAATTTTTTTAGCAAAAATAAAGCAGATTAAAGTAAATGCTAATAAAACTATTGAGGAAGCTAGGAGAGCTAATCCGATTCCATAAGCTGATGCAAGTGCAGCAATAGGAATTGTGCCTAAAGGCATTAATCCGAAATTCATTGTATAAACCCCATTAACTCTACCTCTATAATCTGGATCTGCTTCTTCCATTAGGAGTGCATTGTTAAGAGATCTTCTTCCAGCATCTCCTATTCCTATAAAAAACATCATAATAATAATAATTAAAAATAGATTAGATAGCGAAGTAATTAGAATAGCAAAACCCGAGATTAATAATGCACTTATAAGTGCAATACCTCTTTTTCCTTTTTTTAACCCTGCAAAAATTAATGACCCAATTAAAGACCCTAATCCGATTATGCTAAGCATTAAGCCCACCGCATCTGCACCTCTAGAAAATAGCTCATCCATAAGTACAGGCATTAAACTTCTAAGCGGCATTGTTAATACAGTTGTCACCATTGCTATTACTAATAGCCATGAAAGAACTGAGTTTCCAACTATATATTTCAGACCTTCTTTTATTTGTTCTGTTCTAGATCCAGATTTACTCTTACTTTTATAGGTATTAGGCAGAAATTGATTAAATAATAATGCAAACAAAAATAGTAAACATATAAAAATATAAACTACTCCTGGCCCAAATAATGAATATAAAAAACCTCCAATTCCTGGCCCCAAAAAGGTCATTAGAGCCATCCCAGAACCGCTCAATGCAATTGCATTTACAATTAATTTTTTTTCTACTAAATCAGGAATTAGTGATTGTCTGGCAGGTACAAGAAAAGCCCACATCACTCCTTGTAATACTGAAGCTACAATTAAATGATAAATCGTTACAACTTCAAGAAAAATTGAAATAGCTACTATGGAAGCTAGAATTACCATTCCAAGTTGACCAAGTTGTATTATTTTTTTCTTATCAAACTGATCTGAAATAGATCCTCCAAAAATTGATAACAATAATATTGGGGGAGCAAATCCAGATCCAACTATTCCAACCGCTAAAGGGGATTTAGTTAAATCATATGCCAATTGACTACGAGCCACAAACTGCATATTTACTGAGGCCATCATAAAAAGAAGGCCTATAAAATATATTCTGAATGTAGGATCTTTGAATGAAGAAAAGGTTGAATTTATAAATGACATATGAACCTATCATATAACAAAATGAATTTCAGAAAATTTAAGAAGATATATTAATTTCTTTCTTGCTCAAGTAATTTTTTCTTTTTATTTACTCCACCTCGCGCACTATAACCCCCTAAACTTCCGTCAGATCTTATCACTCTGTGGCAAGGAACAAGAATTGGATAGGGATTTTTTGCACAAGCATTTGCAACTGCTCGCGCACTATTAGGAGAACCAATTAATATTGCAATTTCTTTGTATGTTCTAGTTTCTCCTGAAGGAATTTTTAAAAGTTCTTTCCATACTTTTACTTGAAATTTGGTTCCATTAAGTTTATTTGATTGCATTGATCAAGTCCCAGCATGTTTGCAATGCAATTTCTTCTTGACCTTCGCATAAAAGTATTACGTTTCCATATATTGCGTAGTTTCCATACTTTGGAAAAATTCCTGTTGCCTGAAGACCTAGGCTTCCTTTATCTACTCCACCTCCAACTTGCCTTCTATCTTTGCTACCTTCTTGCCAAGTTGCTTCATCTTTTCCAATTAAACCATCATTACCTGATACTTCAGCAGCCAATTCTTCTCCCATTGAAACAGCATCTTCGTGTGAAGAATAGATACGAATTTCAAAATCATTTGATTCGCCATTATTTTTCCAGAATCCAAACCAAGCACCATTTGCTCCAGGGAGTTCTGAGACGTCATATGTTCTATTTTTTTTATAACCAACTGAAGTGAAATCCTCTAAGCTAAATATTTGTTCCGAGGGAGTTATAACTTCTAATGATTCAGAATTATCTGATGAACCACAAGCAATAATTAATGTCGTAGTAAATATTAATAAAAAAAACATTGATTTCATTTTTACGCTCCATCTGATTTCTAAAATTCATTAAGAATCGAGATCTTTTTTATCCCAAAAATACAAAGATAAAAATATTGTTACACATATTATTATAGAAAATATGACCCAATGCCAACTATGTAAACCATTATTCAATGGGTCCCCGCCTTTATAGTAATAAAATAAAGATGCATATTTAATTACTCCTAGTGATTTTAAGAACGGCTCTATTGCATAAATTATGTAAGATATTATTGCTATTGTTGCTGGTAAAGAATATGTATGGGTTGATTCAAAATGCAGTGTTCCAACTGATATTGCAAGCAATCCAAAAGTAGTTGATATAAGGAACAATTGAAAGCATACTGAAGCAATATTTTCAATCGAAATAGTTAGGCTAAAAAAATAAGCACTTATCAAAATAGCCAAAAATAAAGAGATAGATATCAGGAAAACTTTTACTATCAGTGAGGCTATTTTCTGAATTAAAAAACTACTTCTAGATATTTCTGTTGATAATACTATTTCTAATGTTCGCTTTTCTTCTTCTTTTTTAGTCGAACTATATCCAAAAAAAATTGCAAATCCTATGGTTACTAATGGAGCAAAAATTGTAAACATATCTGTATTTAATATGCCTTCAACAGTAGTTAAGTTAATTCCTCCTGGCCCACTGATAAAGGTAGTTAGTGGCTCTGGAATTTTTAGCCTATCAAAAATAAATTGTATTTCTTTTAAGGGGAGCTCAGAGACAGCGTACATAATAAGCATACAAACAAGAAAATAGGTTATGAATATGTATAAAATTGTCAGGAGGGAGTCTTTGAGTGATTTTAAAAAAATATTTTTAAGCATTGTAAAGTGTATGCCTTATTCTACTAAAGATCTTATTACTCTGCCGTATCTTCCAGATAATTTTTGACCGTCTTGAACAGATAATTTTCCATTTACAAACACGTATTTCATGCCTTTAGAATATTTATGAGGATTCTTGTAGGTAGCATTTTCTTTAATATCTTTAAGTTTAAAAATATTAATATCAGCAAAATAATCTTTTAGAATCTCGCCTCTCTTTTTTAATCCAATTCTTTTTGCTGGCAAAGTGGTCATTCTAAATATTGCATCTGAAAGTTTTACTAATTTTTTTTCTTTAACAAAATTTTCAAGATATCTTGTATTTGTTCCATAACTCCGTGGATGAGGCTTTCCGGAAGATAAAGGTCCGGTATTTCTTAAAGAATTTCCATCAGAAGCAACGCAAATATTTTTATATTTAGCTATTTCATGAACATCATCTTCCTCCATAGAGTGTAATACGAAGGAGCCTTCAGATTTTTCATATAATCTCATTACTGCTTCTTCAGGAGTGGTCTTAAATTTTTTTGAAATTTCATATAAATTTAAGCCTTCCAACGAAGACTGTGCAGCGTAATCTGCTAAGACACATCCCTCAGCCCCATGAAAACGATTTATGAAGTTAGAGGTCTCTTTTTTTATATTTTCTCTAATATCTGCATCTTTTAACCTCTCCAAGGTTTTATCTCTTCCTCCCTCAAGGCTCCATCTTGGAAACATGCATCCGCTTATTGGGGTGCTTGACCAATGATATGGATATTGATCTCCTGCTACATCAAGACCTTCTTTTCTTGCTCTTTCAATTCCTTCAATTAGCTCAATTCCTCTCCCCCAAAATTTTGGGCCAACAGATTTTACATGACTTATTTGGACCCTTACATTAGTCCTTCTGGCAATTTCTATTGCTTCTGCATGAGCAGGAAATAAACCACATGCATCATCGCTTTCAGATCTTATGTGACTCGAATAAAGTAGGTTATATTCGGAGGCAATTTTTGCAAGCTCCACTATTTCTTCAGTATGAGAATATGATCCTGGTGCATACCAAAGTCCAGTTGAGAAACCTAAAACACCTTGGTCTATAGACCGTCTTATTTCCTCTTGCATTTTGAATATTTCATCAGGAGAAGGGTTGCGAGCTTCCATCCCCATTACATAAGCCCTGAGGCTCCCATGACCAATTTGAGCTGCTACATTTATAGAAGGAATTTTATTAGATATTTCATCTAGCCATCCATTAAAATCATTCCATTTTATTTCTATATCAATTCCTTGCCTGTCCATTCTGTCTTGAAGTTGAGGTTTTGTATTAAGTGATAATGGCGCACAAAAACTCATTCCACAATTGCCCATTAATTCAAATGTGACGCCCTGAATTAATTTACTATCAGCATCTGGGTCTATATTGAAAGATAAGTCACTATGGGTATGAACATCTATAAAACCCGGAGAAACTATATAACCTTTAGCATTTATAACTTTATGGCCAGAAATATTATCTTTTCCTATATAGTTAATCCTATCTTTAATAATGCCAATATTTAATATTTTTGGTGGCTTGTCTCCTGAGTAAACTTCGCCATCTTTTATAACAACATCAAACAATTAACTTCTATCCCATAAATCTTTTAAATTAAACGAGGGTTCCCATCCAAGTTGTTTTTTTGCCTTTTTATTTGAAAATTTATTATGTGGTAAATCTGCAAAAACAAAGTAGGTTTCAGTTCTGGAAGGAAGTTTATTAAGATCTATTTCTAGGGCTTTTTTTATAGCATTTGCTGCGTCTTCCCATCTTATACTAAAAGGAGTTAAGTCTGTCCCTCTTTGTTGGGGAGGCATTCCCACATTTCTTCTGCCTCCAAGAGTTAAGGAGTCATTATAAAAATTATAAAAAAGTAAAGTTTGAAGATACATATAAGAATTTTTTTCAGTAAATATTTTACATATTTCTTGCCCAAGTGCTTTTGTGATTGCATATAAATTTACACCAGGTTGAGGAGGGATTTCAGGTGGGATTTCAAAATCAAAATTTTCATAAGAAGGTCCTGCTGCTTGAAAATGCGGCCCAGTATTAATAATTCGAGGTATCTTATTTTCTTCTGCTGCAAGCATCATGTTTAAGTTACCTTTAGTATTAACATCAAAAGCTAGTATTCGGTCAGTTCTTAAAACAGATAAATTAACTATTGCATCTACATCTTTAGATACATCTATTACAGATTGAGTATCTGATATATCAATTTTTTTAAAATTAATATTAGTTGATATTTCTTCTAAATCTGTCTCTATAATTTCATGGTCATTTTTTAGAGCATCTGATACCCAGGGCCCAAGCATCCCATTTGATCCTAATATTAGAACTTTCATAATCTTCTTTCTATAGGGGTGTAGAATCCTTGTTCTTGCTTCCCGCTTAGTTTACTTAAATCTTCAAATTTATTTGTAAGGAATCTTTGACTTTCACTTTTGTTTTGAATATGAATAATTTCATATCTTTCATTAAAATTGGTATCGATAATTTTATTAACTGAATCTATTAATTCTGTTTCAGATAATGATGATTTTTCAGTTGCCTCAGCTTCAGAACTAGACAAAGGGAATCCAATTCTTAGTAATATTTTTTGAAATGAAAATGTTCTAGCAAATTCTTTAAAAATTATTTCAGATAAATGCGAACTTAGAATATCAAGTTCAGTTGACGGAGTTGATTTCCATTTCTCAGTTACTGTGTAAGATTCCTTATATTCTTGCATTAGAGATAATGTACTTATCATGACTACTTTTTTTATCCCTGATTCAACACATGAAGATAAAATATTATACGTCTTCTGTGTTTTTAAATTTAAATCTTCAGGGGTATCACATTTATTAGATTGAGATTGAATTATTACACAATTAAAGTTAGATATAGAATCATTATCTAAAGAATCTCTTACCTCAATTTCGTGTTTATTTAGACCATTTTTTAGTACGGATGTAATTTTAGTATCTGTATCTGTAATTAATATTTTCATTATTTATTGATTTATCTTGTCTATCATATTTGTGCAGTTAATTAGCGCATCCTCTTCGTTATATCCAGGACACATCAATATCAAGTTATTATGAATAACATAGTTCATATACTTAGTATCTGGCGTTCCATTCCATGTATTATTTCTTCCACCTTCTAAGTGTACCCTTTGATTTAAATTTTCAGTCCAAAGTGAACAAGATTTTTTTATGCAGGCACCCTCTCCAGTTATATTTTCTGCGTATTCTTTGCCTAATTGAACTGCGTCTTGATGATTATTGTAAAAACGAACTTCATAATCTTCAGGGTCACCCAGATCATTTTTTATGAATCCGTAAAATGCTGATTTTGCTCCAGGCAGTTCTTCTACGTTGTATTCTTTACTTTTTTTAAAACCAATCTGATTAAAGTTTTCAATAGAAAATTCTTTTCCATCATCTGTTATTTTTTCAATTGGAATAAATACTTCTTTTTCTTCTGCACAAGAAATAATTAGTAAAAGAATTGTTAGCAGCATTATTATTTTGTATTTCATAAATTATTTACTCCACTATTTTGTATAAATTAATGTAAACTGAATTTCCAAATGAGTAAACACAAAAAGCCAAATTTAGTATTTATCATGAGTGATCAGCAGAGATATGATACTTTAGCTTGTTATGGAAATGACTGGATAAATACGCCTAGGTTAAATGAACTATCTGATGAATCTTTTGTATTTGAAAATGCTTATGTAACTCAACCTGTATGCGCTCCCGCAAGGTCGTCAATTATGACTGGATTGTACCCTCACACTGCCGGCCCTATAGTTAATAAAATTCCTTTAAAAAAAGATACTAAGAGCATTGCAGATTTAATTGAGAATGAATACACATGTGGATATCTAGGTAAATGGCATCTTGGTGATGATACGGTTAAACAAAGAGGATTTGATGAATGGGTTAGTGTGGAGGACCTATATAAAAGTAGCTATTATGAAGGCGAGTTGCCTTATAGTGATTTGCATAAATGGCTGGAATCAAAAGGTCATGTGCCGACAGGAATTGGCCCTACAGGAAATAAAGTTTTTTCTGATGAAGATAGGTCTATGATGCCTGAAGATAGCCAAATGTCTACATTTCTTTCTGAAAAGGCAGAAGATTTTATTGATAGGAATAAAGATGATTCTTTCGTGCTTTACGTTAGTACTTTTGAGCCACATTCCCCATATGCCGGACCTCTTGATGGAATGTACGACCCTGAAAAAATTCCTACTGGCCCCACATTTTTAAAAGAACCAAATGATGTGTCTAACATAAATAAAGCAAGATCTGCTTACCATTCCTCTTTTTTAAAAGGAGCAGATCAGAGATCTGATTATTATATGAATAATTATTTGGCATCTAGAGGTGAAGATTTTTCTACAAGAGAAGGATGGTTAAAGGCTAGAGCAGATTATTTTGCAAATATAACTTTAGTAGACAGGATGGTTGGAAGAATAATTGATTCATTAAAAAAGAATAATTTATACGAAGACACGATTTTAGTTTTTACAAGTGAGCATGGAGAAATGATGGGAGATCATGGCATGCTGGAAAAAAGAACCTTATATGAAGAATCATCCAAAGTTCCTTTATTAATCAAGTTGCCTGGGGTGAATGGTACTCAAAAAAAGATAAAAGGAAGCTTCGGTCATATTGATTTAGTCCCAACTTTATTGAGCCTAATGAATCAAAAACAATCAGATCATTTGCAAGGAGAAGATAAAAGTAAAAGCTTTGAAACTTTAAATTTATATGAGAATGTAGTAGTGGTTGAATGGAATGGAACTGGAGAAATTGATGATAGAAATTTAGGCACTGATGAAATAAATAAATTCAATAAAAATCCACGAAGATCAATAATTATAGATAGGATGAAGCTTAATCTTACTTTAAATGATGACGGAGAACTTTTTGATTTAGATTCAGATCCATTTGAAGAAAAAAATCTTTTTCATGATGAAAAATATACAGAAGTAATAGAATCAATGAAAAACAGTCTAATTAAATGGCAAGAAATTAATGAAGATTCATTCAGATTTGTATAAATGAGTATTTTATTTTCACCGTTAAAAATAAGAGAGATGCAAATAAAGAACAGGTGTTGGGTTTCGCCTATGTGTCAGTATTCTTCAGAAGATGGATTTGTAAATGATTGGCATCTTGTCCATTTAGGAAGTAGAGCTGTAGGAGGTGCAGGATTAGTGATGACTGAGGCTGCTGCAGTTTCACCTGAGGGTAGAATTAGCCCTAGTGATCTTGGAATTTGGAAAGATGATCATATAGAAGGCTTAAAAAAAATAACTAAATTTTTAAAATTTCAAAACTGTGTTTCAGCAATTCAAATAGCTCATTCTGGAAGAAAAGGATCAACAAAAAAACCATGGGAAGGTGGTTCTGCAATAGATAAGAAAAGTGGAGGGTGGGATTTAGTAGCCCCATCCCCAATACCTTTTGATAATAAATCATCTATACCAACAGAATTGCCTAAAGAGGAAATTTTAAATTTAATAACAAATTTTGCTGATGCAGCAAAAAGAGCTGAATTAGCTGGATTTGAATGTATTGAAGTTCATATGGCTCATGGATATTTAGCTCATGAATTTCTCTCTCCAATTTCAAATAAACGAACAGATGAATTTGGAAATAATTTAAAAGGACGAATGAAATTTCCGTTAGATGTGATTAGAGAAATTAAAAATGTGATATCCAATAAAGTGATTTTATTAGTTAGGATTTCAGCAACTGATTATGTTGAGAATGGATGGGATTTGCAGCAATCAATTGAATTTTGTGAGGAACTAAAAGAAATAGGTGTAGATTTAATCGATTGTAGCTCTGGAGGATCTTCGACATTGCAAAAATTGAATCCTGAACCTAATTATCAAGTCCCTTTTTCATCAAAGATCAGAGAAGAAGTTGGTATAAAAACCGGAGCTGTTGGCCTAATAACTGATAGCCATCAAGCTGAGGAAATATTAAGATCTAATCATGCAGATGTAATCTTCTTGGGAAGAGAATTTTTACGAAATCCATATTGGCCATTGAAAGCAAAGAAAGACCTCGACGGAGAAACTGATGCTCCTGATCAATATGCCAGGGCAATTTAATTTATTTTCTTAAATAAATTTTTTCTAGAAGGAATAGATTCCATAATTTTCAACCTACTCTCTTTGTTCATATAAAACCACTTTGCAATTTCGTTGGGTGTCCTGAAGCATCCTATGCAGTAACTATTGGATTGATCATATGTGCATATATTAATACATGGAGACTCTATTTTATCAAAGAAATCAAATGTCATTTATGCTTTTTGGACTGCTTCAATTAATGCTTGGATATAACCCATAGCAAATGCTCTTCCTCTATGACCAAAAGAAGTATCTTGGAAAGTAGCAGGAACATGATCATCTATAAAAAAACTATCATAACCTACCTCATGGTATATTTTCATTGCTTTATACATATCAACATATCCTGTATTTACAAATTCCTCTTTAAATTTTGGAACTTGCCCTGAAACATTTCTAAAATGAACATAAAGTATCTTCTTTCTTTCTCCAAAATATTGAATCATTTCGTAAATATCATCATTCATCTCTGAAAATGTTCCTTGGCAAAATTCTATAGCGTTAGAATCTGATGGATAAATTTCAATCAGCCTTTTATAGGCATCAAAACTTCTAAAAAGTTGAGGAATTCCACCCAAAACTGGCACAGGAGGATCACATGGATGTATTCCAAGCTTAATTCCTTCTTCTTCAGCAATTGGAGTTATTATTTTGATCCAATATTCAAGGTTCTCCCACATTTCTTCTTCGGTGTATTCCCTATCATGTGTAAATGGATAATTTTGTGCTACATCATCATCAAATGCTGTTGCTTCAGCTTCACCTCTTATATATTCTGGTTCGGTTCTCCAAACTTGAGATGGCATCCAGTTATATCCAAAAATAGGAATTCCAGCACGAGCAATATTTTTTATTGTATAAATCATATTTTCTATTTGCTCATCTCTTTTAGGGCCATTTAACATTACATCTTCATAAAATTTAGTGGGCACATTTTCAAGAGCACTTAGTTTCATTCCGTAATTTTCAACAGTCCTTCTTAATCGAACTAAATCTTTTAATTCCCACCTATTGTTGTAATCGGGAAGATGATTTTCTTTATCATTATTTTGGTTAAGTAATATATCTGTAGCTCCATATTGCTGAGCAAACTTCAAGAATTCTGGCAGCGGCTGATGGAACTGACCTAATCCACATCTCATAGATTCTCCTTAGCTATTTTTTTCTATTTTAAACTTAATGGATGTTTTTGAGGAGTTCCTGGCTTTCTAGGATATTTTTCAGGCGTAGAGTAAATTTTTTTCCACCCTATAATTGAAGAATATTTTGTTGGGGTCATATAGAAAAATAAATCACCACCAAGCAATTTAACACTGTGTTCAGATGAAATAATTTCTTTAGATATATTCAGCCCTTTTATAGAAACTATCGAACCTCCTATTTTGGCAAATGGAAGAGTAATTTCAGCTAATGTTGATAAATTGGCGACACCCCTAGATAAAATTAAATCAAATTTTTCTCTGTAGGATTTTTTATGAGCTATTATCTCTGCTCTATCATTTATAATATCTGCTTCTAGGCCCAAGTCATCACAAGTTGAAGCAATAAATTCGCATTTTTTTCTATTTGATTCTACAAAAGTAAGTCGTAAATTATCATTAATTATTTTTAAAGGAATTCCTGGTATCCCTGCTCCACTTCCAATGTCAATAATATTTAAACTTTTTTTGTTTGAGGATAAATTTATAGAATCTAAAGATTTGATACTTTCGTTGACGAGAATATCTCTTATGCTATTTAAATCTTTCAATCCAGTTAGATTAAATCTCTTATTTGATTCATAAATCTTATTTGAAAAAAGTACTATTTTTTCTTCTTGATCCTTGGTTAAAGGGATATTTAAGTTCTTTTCTATTATCATTAGAATTAAATTATATAATTTTGGTAATTTTATGTCTGATGCATGTTGTGCTCCCGATGAGCAAAATAGAAATAATTTAATAAATACGCCCCCCAGCAGTATTAATCCGTTAAAAGAAGTTGCAGTAGCAATGAGCAATGTAAAAGGGGGTTGGTTTTCGATGGGCTCAGACAATAAAAATGTTTTTCCTGGAGATGGAGAAGGTCCAGTAAGAGATATATTTGTTGATGATTTTGATATATCTACTTTTTCTGTTTCAGTAAAAGAATTTAGTGATTTTATAGACCATACAAGTTACTCAACTGATGCTGAAAAATATGGATGGTCTTTTGTTTTTTTTGATCAATTAGAATCTGGTCATTTTGATGAATCTGTTCAGGGTGCACCATGGTGGATTAAGGTGGAGAATGCTTATTGGAATAAACCAGATGGAAGTACTAAAGCTATAGAAAGTATTCCTAATCATCCAGTAACCCACGTATCTTGGAATGATGCTAATGCTTATTGTGAATGGAGCAATACAAGATTGCCTACGGAGGCTGAATGGGAGTATGCAGCAAGAGGTGGTCTAAAGCAGAATATATTTCCTTGGGGGGATGAGTTTCTAGTTGATGGTGAATTATCATGTAATATTTTTCAAGGAAACTTTCCTAATGAAAACAATGACCCAGAAGAAACAAAATTTACTGTACCTGTGGATTTTTATAAGCCTAATAAATATGGACTATATAATATGGTCGGAAATGTATGGGAGTGGACTCAAGATTGGTTTTCTAGATATCACGATTTAGAAATAAATGTTAATCCTAGAGGGCCAGATAAAGGATCTACAAAAGTTATTAAAGGAGGTTCATTTTTGTGCCATGATAGTTATTGTAATAGGTATAGAGTTTCGGCAAGAACTAGTAATTCTGTAGATTCATCAACATCTAATATGGGATTTAGAGTTATAAAAAATTGAAATTTTTTTTTATTTTTTGTCTTATAGTAAATTTTTCAATTTTTTCATGTAATTCTGATAATGAAAAAAATCTGAATAACTTTGTTTTAGATGATCAGAAATTCAGTATATTTTCATATGAAATTAAATCAATATACGATCTATTTAAATTACGATATGGCTTTTCTGAAATAAGCGAAGAACATAAACAAATTAAAAATTTATTATTAGAAGAGATATATGAAAATGATTTGAATTTTATTTTTAGAATTATATTTCCATTGCCAGAATTTACCACTGGCTATTCCCCAAAACTATTGGTTATATCACCTAGAGATAAAATATTTAGAGAAGATGAATTGCTTTTAATACATAACTTGTCTTTGGAAGAAATAAATAAAATCGAAGAATCCATTATGTCTGAAATTGGATATTCATCTGTAGTGGTTAATATTGGAGGGGTTGCTGCATATCCATCAATCATAAAAGAGACTGATAACTATGGAGATTTGTTTAAGACACATGCCCATGAATGGTTGCATCAGTACTTGATTTTATTTCCTTTAGGTAGAGCTTATTTCAAAGATACAAATATGAAAATTGTAAATGAGACCCTAGCTAATATTTACTCTGAAAGACTTTTTAATAACGTGTGTTCTAAAAAAATTAAGCTTCAAGATGTTATTTGCAATTCTAAAAAAAATATATTGTCAGATAAATTCAATTATCAATTGTTTATAAAAAATTTAAGACTAGATGTTGATGAGTTACTTAAATTAGGAAAGATAAATCAAGCCGAAAAACAAATGGAATCCGCAAGGGCTGAATTAGAAAGCAAGGGTTTTTATGTAAGAAAGATAAATCAAGCTTGGTTTGCGTTTAATGGGACTTATGCAGATTCTCCTGCTTCTTCAAGTAATATAGATCAGGAAATCGAATCATTTATAGATTCTCAAGAATCTCTTGGAGATGCAATTAAAAAGCTAAGAAAAGTAAAAAATTTTGAAGAATATAAAAATCTTATCTCTAAAAAAAAATAACATACAAAAAAAATTAATCTTAGTGATATAATAATTCTATAATGATTAGATCGACTATATTAAAGCTAAAAAACAACTTTGTTTACAGACCACCTTCTGGTGATAAAAATAATGAAGAACCTTCTTTAGAGGAGTTATTAGGGAAACTTAATCTTAAGATTCCTAAGATACCTGGTTTAGGGGGAGGCTCACCTTTTCTTGGATTTATTATTATTGCTGTCATCGGAGTATTGTGGCTTGCGTCTGGTGTGTACACGGTATCTCCTGATGAAAAGGCAGTATTAAGAACTTTTGGTCAATATGTGTCAACTACCGATCCGGGATTAAGATGGCATTGGCCAGGCCCAATAGGGGATACAGACATTGTTGCTGTGACTAAAACCAGAAGAATGGAGCTTGGTTTTCGAGGATCTGAAGTACAGGCAGGTATTTTTCAAGAAGTCCCAGCTGAAGCTAATATGATCACAGGAGATGAAAATATTGTAAAAGCACAAGCAGTAATTCAGTATCGAATTTCTGATCCAAAAGCATATCTTTTTGATGTAGATGATCCCGGTGAAGGTGACAGAGAAATTGATGAAGGTCAGCCAGACGGAAAAACACTCAGGGATATTGCTGAAACTACTCTTAGGCAAGTCGTAGGGTCTAGAAACATTGATGATATTTTGACTACAGAGAAAGAGGCAGTACAACAGGAAGTCTTAACCCAAATGAGAGAGATAAACGATTTATATAAAACTGGAATAGATGTTCAGCAAGTTCTATTGCAAAATGTAAACCCACCTTCTGAAGTACAAGATGCTTTTGAAGATGTAGTAAGGGCACGAGAGGATAGAGATAGAATTATAAATTTAGCTGAAGCATATCAAGCAGAACAAATTCCATTAGCTCAAGGTAATTCAGCAAAGATTGTTGAAGCTGCTGAGGCTTTTAAGGAAGGTAGGCTTCAAATAGCTCAAGGTGAAGCAGCAGGATTTGAAGAACTCCTAAAAGCATATTCTCTATCTAAAGATGTAACTAGAACAAGACTATACCTTGACGCAATTAATGATATTTTACCGAGAGTAAAGAAATACGTTATATCTGATTCAGCTTCTGCGCTACCACTTCTTCAACTTGATGGAAGATCTGGAGGTATTGAATAAATGAGAAAGACGTTAATTCCATTAGTAGTAGTTTTAATATTCTTGTTCATTGGATTGCCTCAAGTATTCTTTGTTGTTGATGAAACTGAATTGGCCATTGTAACTAGATTTGGTGCATTTCAAAGGGATCATCAAAGTCCGGGTTTAAAGATTAAAACTCCTATAGTTGATAATGTGACTAAATTTGATAAAAGGCTATTAAGAATTGATGCTCCGCCTACAAGTCTATTAACTAAAGATAAGAAAAATCTTGTAATAGATGCTTATGCAAGGTATAAAATTATTAATCCTTTATTATTTTTCCAATCAATTGGTAATGAGTTACAGGCTGAATCTAAGATAGGAGATATAGTTAATTCAAGATTGAGGGATGAAGTTGCAAAAGATGATCAGGAAGAAATAATTTCTGAGGTTAGAGAAGAAATTATGGGCAAGGTTACAAAGGCAAGCAACCTCGTTGATATAAGTAGGGAAGAAGCAATTAATTTGCCTAATGGATTGACTGACATTTCTGTAAGGATTGAGCTTGTTTCTAAAACTGACATATCTGAATCAAGGCCAGCCA